>Ga0114950_10000393_pt1 | contig 29249 bp, 22 predicted proteins | sample N075metaG_FD_83503 | JGI IMG/M metagenome (GOLD analysis project Ga0114950, IMG submission 83503) | Deep subsurface microbial communities from Kermadec Trench to uncover new lineages of life (NeLLi) - N075 metaG | ecosystem: Environmental > Aquatic > Marine > Ocean trench > Sediment | place...
CCAGCACTTCATCGAGAACGGCTACTACACCGCACGCGTCAGCAAGATCTACCACATGCGCGTACCCGGCGACATCACGGCCGGGGTCGATGGTCCCGACCACGTGGCGTCGTGGACGGAGCGCTTCAACTGCAAGGGGCCAGAGTGGATGACGGCCGGCGACTTCGAGGCGCTCTCGAATGAGCGGCTGAAGCGCGACCCCGACAAGCTCTACGGCCTCGGGTTCGGCACCGCCTTCTACGTCGTGCGCGCGTCGCCTGACGCGGCGCGCCAGGCGGACGCACAGGCGGCGGACAAGGCGATCGAGCTGCTGCGCGCGCATCGCGACGAACCCTTCTTCCTCGCGCTCGGGCTCGTGCGCCCGCACGTGCCGTTGGTGGCGCCGGAGTCGTACTACCGCTCATATCCCGCGCAGCAGATGAAGCTCGCGCCAAGTCGCGAGGGCGACCAGGATGACATCCCGGAAGCTGGCATCTCGCACTACACCTCGGAGCGGCGGGGGCTCGAGGACCCCGAGACGAAGCGGAAAGTACTCAGCGCGTATTACGCCGCGGTCACCTTCATGGACAGTCAAGTCGGCCGCGTGCTGGACGAGCTGGACGCGCTTGGCCTGGCGCGAAACACCGTGGTCGTGTTCTCCTCCGACCACGGCTACCACCTGGGCGAGCACGATTTCTGGCAGAAGCTCTCGCTGCACGAGGAGTCCGCGCGCATCCCGCTCATCATCGCTGCGCCGGGAGTCGCGCCGGCGGAGTGCGCCAGCCTCGTCGAGCAGATCGACCTGTACCCGACGCTCGCGGAACTCGCCGGGCTAGCCGTGCCTCCACACTGCCAGGGGAAGAGCCTCACGGCGCTGCTCGACCACCCGAGTCGGAGCGTGCGCGACGCCGCCTACACCCTGTGCATGGGAGCCCACCTCCTGCGGACGGAGCACTGGGCGTACATGGAATACGCGGACGGTGAGATCGAGCTCTACGACATGCGCGCCGATCCGTTGCAGTTCACGAACCTGGCTCGCATCCCAGAGCACGCCGGGACCGTGAGAGAGCTCGGGCGCCGGCTGCAAGCGAAGCTCGCGCGATTGCTGCCAGAGAGCTGAGCGCCCGGGGTGCCCCCGACCGGGCAACCGATGCGGGCCGCGCTGACCGAAACGCTTGTTGGCCCGTGCGTCGAGGCGAGTACCGATCACCACACCGATCGCAATCCCCAACGCCAGGCCTGAGCCTGGGTCATCGGATCCAAGCTCGACGCCGAAGCCCGCACCCAAGGACAGCCATCCTACGCCATGGACGTCCGCTTCGTTGGCTCGCCTGGTTCCGGAGGCCGCCCCTCACCTGGACCACCTATCCTCGGCTCGCCACGCACGCTACAGTCGGTTCGACGTGGCCGCGAAGTCTAGGAGACGATGGGCGCCCTCGATGGTCGCACTCGGCCTGCTGCTCGTCCTTGTGCTGCTGATGCGGCCGGCTCTGCATCTCCTGTTCACCGCCAACAGGGATGTCGACGAGCGCACACCGCCACCGCCCGGAACGATCGATGATGCTTCGCGTCTCAATCGCACAGCGGTGGCCGAAGTGTGGCCGGTGCCCCCGACGAGTGGCGCCGAACGCGAGCTCGCGGCAGTGCTGGAGCGGGCACAAGAGCTTGGGCTACCTGTGTCGATCGCGGGCGCGAGGCACAGCATGGGGGGGCACACGTTCTACCCGGGCGGCCTGGTCGTCGACATGCGGCCCCACGTTGCCATGGAGCTCGACGAGTCCCGCGACATCCTGCGCGTGCAGTCTGGGGCCCTGTGGAGCGACGTCATTCCCTACCTCGACGCCCGGGGCCGCTCGGTTGCAGTCATGCAGTCGAACAATTCGTTCTCGGTGGGTGGATCGCTCAGCGTCAATTGTCACGGCTGGCAGTTCGACCGGGGACCGATTGCGTCGACCGTGGAGTCGCTGAGATTGATGCAGGCGGATGGATCCATCGTGCGCTGTGCCCGGACCGAGAACGCCGAGCTGTTCTCCCTGGTGCTGGGCGGGTACGGCCTCTTCGGGATCATCCTCGACGTCGAGCTGCGCGTGGTGGAGAACGAGCGCTATCGGCTCGAGCAGCACGTCGTCCCCCTCGCACAATCGCTCGCGACGTTCGATCGCCGCGTGGACGGCGAGCCGGACGTTCGCATGGTGTATGCCCGTCTGTGCATCGTGCCGGACCGGCTCTTCGACGAAGTGATCATCAGTGCCTTCTTCATGGAGGCGGGTGAGGTGCCCGAGTTGAGCGGTCGGGGCCTCCCGGACCTGCGGCGCGCCATGTTTCGCGGCTCCGTGGGGAGCGACTATGGCAAGCACCTGCGCTGGAGCGCCGAGACGGAGATCGAACCGTTGCTCACCGACAAGAGCTTTTCGCGCAATCAGCTGCTCAACGAGGGCGTTGCGGTGTTCGAGAACCGCACCGAAGGCTCGACCGACGTGCTCCACGAGTACTTCGTCCCACGAACCGGCGTCGTGGCATTCGTCAAGGCGATGCGCGAGATCATTCCCGCCCATGACGCCGACCTACTCAACGTGACCGTGCGAAGCGTCAACCGCGACGAGGATACCTTCCTCCGCTACGCCGACCAGCGCATGATCGCCTTCGTCATGCTGTTCACGCAGGCACGCACGGAAGCTGGGGAAGCCGACATGCGCACGATGACCCGGGGCCTGATCGAAGCCGCCATCGCGGCCGGCGGACGCCACTACCTGCCCTACAGACTGCATGCGACCCGGGATCAGTTCCATCGGGCCTACCCCCAGGCCCGTCGCTTCTTCGAGCTCAAGCGCCACTACGACCCCAACGAGCTTTTCCGCAACGGCTTCTATCGCACCTACGGGGCCGAGTGAGGGTAGGTCATGCGCGGATCGGGCTCAGCCCTCCGCCTGAATCTCCTTCGCGATCCGCTGCACATCGTCCAGCACGCGCAGCAAGTTTCCGCTCCAGAGCAGTCCGATCTCTTCTTCGCTGTATCCGCGCCGCACCAGTTCCAGCGTCACGTTGAACGTCTGCGACGCGTCGTTCCAGCCGTCCACACCTCCACCACCATCGAAGTCGGAGCTCATTCCGACGTGCTCTATGCCGATCAGGTCGACAATGTAGTCGATGTGATCGACGAAGTCGGAGACGTCAACCGCTGGAGCCTGAGCGACGACGGTGGGCAACTCCGCCTTCATCGCTGATTCGACCGTCAGGATGCTCGCGTCGTATGCTGCGCGATCCGCCTCTGAGAGCGCCCGGACGCTGCGTCTGTCGAGTAGCTCGATTCCCAGCTCATCCGCCACGCGCGTTCGTATGGCGCCAACGGCAGCACGATTCGCCGTGTGCTTCTCCGAGGCGAGGTAGCTCTTGAAAGCCACGGTCTGCACGACACCGCCCGTGCGCTTGACGGCGATGAGCTCCTCGTCGTCCAAGTTGCGGCTGACATCATTGACAGCGCGCGCGGCAGAGTGCGAGGCGATGACGGGTGCTCGCGACAGCTCCATCATCTGCATGTTGGAGGTCTTGGCGGGGTGCGAGAGGTCAACCATGATGCCCCACTTGTTCATCTCGAGCACGGCTGCCTTGCCGAGCTCGCTCAGGCCGCCGTGCAGCCAGACGTCATCGCGCTCGCCGGTGTTCGAGTCACAGAATTGGCTGTGGCCGTTGTGCGACAGCGACATGTAGCGACCACCCAGATCATGGAACTTCTTGATGTTGGAGAGGTCGAGCCCGACGGGATAGGCATTCTCGATCCCGATCATCGCGATCTTCTTGCCTGACGCATCGATGCGGCGCACGTCATCGGAGGTGAGCGCCAACTCGATGCGTTCGGGTGCGATCTCATCGCAAAGGCGATGGATGGCGTCGAACTTCGCAATCGCATTTGCGTAGGCATCGGCGTAGCCCTCGTCGTTCAGTTCACCCTGGCCCGTGTAGACGATAAACCAGACGACGTCCAGGCCACCTCTTTCCATCTTCGGCAGCGTGACCTGGGAACTCAGGTCTTGCGTGTAGTTGCGCTCCGCCGTGAAGTTCGACATGCGGATGTCGCAGTGCGTGTCGAGCGTGATGGCGCGTTCGTGAATGCCCTGGGCACGCTCGATGAGCTGCGCTTCGGACATGTCCGCGACACGCGCGCCACGGGTGGCACATGAAACGACAAGGAAGAACGTGAGGAGCCTGGAGTAGTTCATCCAGAGATCGAGGACAGGCTGCCTTGGGGCGAGTGATCGGCTTTGCGGACTTGGAAGACCAGAGAGCCTAGAGAACATTCTCCTTCCTGTCAGCTGCACTTCGAGGACCTATCGAGGCTGGCGCCGGGAGTGACAAGTATGCGCATCCGGCCCAGACTGGCGTCCATGCATGTAGCGGGGCAAAGTACAGTAGGCCCTGGCGGCGCTCGCGGCCTACGACGTCGGCCTGCCCCTCGTGATCGAGGAGATTTTCCTGCTCGAGTGCGGGCGGGACGACCTCGACCGCTTCATCGAGTCCTCCCGTGCGCACGTCGACGGCTGGATCGGATTCAACTGGGGCCGCGCGAAGTACGGTGTCGCACACGGTGTCGCTGCTCCTCGACCGACTCGTACCGCACAAGAACGCCACACCGCAGTGCCTACGCACCAGGCGACACCGCAGCCCGGCTTGCTTGGGCGGTACCGACCGAGCGATGCACAGGCACGAGTGTGCGACACCGTATTCCCCGCGACACCGTATTCCGACACCGTATTCCCGTATTCCCCAGGAGTGATCGAAGTTCATCCTCCCGGTCGCGTATTCTGATGCGCCCTGAGATCTCTGCCTTGCTTCCGAGGCCCCGGACTGTAGTTGGCCTGCATCCGCTTCGACCGCGTTCCGTTTCAACCGCTAGCCGCGGACGAACCGGTCGCGCGGGACGCCGAAACATATCCCCAAGACTCCACAAGTGATGACGCACTTCCGCCTGTCGATCCTCCTCGCCTTCCTCACATTGACCAGCGCCGCCTGCCAAAGCACCGGCGACTCCTCCAAACGGACCACCATGCTCGCGCACGACGTCTACTTCGCGCTGCTGGACGACTCTCCCGAGGCCTGCCAGACGCTCGCCGACGCCTGCGAGCGCTGGCTCGGCGGCTTGCCTGGCATCGAGTTCTTCGCGACGGGCATCCGCGAGGAGGCCCTGGACCGCGACGTGAACGATCTCGAGTTCGACGTCTCGCTGCACGTCTTCTTCACGGACCACGCGGCCCACGAGGCTTATCAGACGGCGGAGAAGCACCTCGCCTTCATCGAGGAGAACAAGGCGAACTGGGCGGGCGTGCGCGTCTTCGACTCCGTCGTTCAAGGGCGCTGAGCCGTGGTCTCCATGCGGTCTTGGAAGCTGTCGTTCGTTGGGATCGCACTCGCCCTCCTTGCGTGCGCCTCCTCAGCGCGCCAATCGGACGTCGAGGAAGTGCGCGGGCCGGACCGCATCGATGTCGAGAGCACGCGCCTCCTGCGCGAGTACACGACGGACCCTGCGTTCCTCACGGAGTGGGTCGATCACGTGCCCGAGAGCGATACGGTGCCGTCGCCGCGCGACGTGCTCGGGTACGTCGTCGGCACGCCGGGGCGGCTGACGCAGCCGGATGACATCGTCGCGTACTTCCGCGCGCTCGCGGGCGCCAGCGAGCGCGTGCGCATCTTCTCGATCGGGCGCTCGCACGGCGGGCGCGAGATGATCATGGCGGCAATCGCGGATGCGCGCATCCTCGAGCGCATCGACGAGATCAAGGCCGTCTACCGCCGCCTCGCTGATCCGCGAACGACGACGAAAGCCGAGGCGCGGGCGCTCGCGCGCACGGTTCCGCCCGCGTACTACATCACCGCCGGCCTCCATTCACCGGAGACCGGGCCGCCGGAGATGGTGATGGAGCTCGCCTACCGGCTCGCTGTCAGCGAGCAGGACCACGTGCGCGAGATCCGCGCGAACGTGCTCACGCTCATCACACCCGTGCTCGAGATGGACGGGCGGGCGCGCGCCGTCGACTGGTACAACCGCTACCTCACGGGCTACACGGACCTCGACGACATGCCGCGCCGCTCCGCACCCTACTGGGGCGACTACACGCTGCACGACAACAACCGCGACGGCCTGCAGGTCAGCCAACCGCTCACGCGCAACTTCACGAACGCGTTCCACGAGTTTCTGCCGACGGTCTCGCTCGACCTGCACGAGTCGGTGCCGCTCTTGTACGTCTCGACGGGCACGGGCCCCTACAACGAGACGATCGACCCGATCACTGTCACCGAGTGGCAGTGGCTCGCGTCGTACGATGTCAGCCAGGCGACGAAGCTCGGGCTGAAGGGCGTGTGGACCTGGGGCTTCTACACGGGCTGGTACCCGGGCTATCTGCTCTGGGTCACGAACAACCACAACGCCGTCGGGCGCTTCTACGAGACCTTCGGGAACAGCCTCCCGGGGACCTTCGAGCGCGACCTCAAGGATGCGTCGTACGCGAAGAGGCGCGTGCAGTCGCGCGAGTGGTACCGCGCCTGGCCGCCCGACCGCAAGCTCATGTGGAGCCTGCGCAACAACACGAACTACATGCAGACGGGCGTGCTCGCCGCGTTGCAGCTCGCGGCACGGAACGGCTCGACCCTGCTCGAGAACTTCTGGCAGAAGGGCGCCAACTCGCTCGCGAAAGGGCGCACGGAGCCGCCGTACGCGTTCCACGTGCCCGCGACACAGCGTGACCGCAGCGCCCTGCACACCCTGTTGTGGCTCCTCGCGCAGCACCGCATCGAGGTGCACCGCGCGTCGGGCGAGATCGCGCTCGAGGACACGACCATCGCGGCGGGCGACTTCATCGTGCGCATGGACCAGCCCTACCGCAACTTCGCGCAGACCCTGCTCGCGAAGGCGGACTTCCCGAAGGACGCGGAGCACACGCCGTACGACGACATCGCCTGGAGCCTCGACCTCATGCTGGGCGTCGAGGTCGAGCCCATCGATGACGTTGCGATCCAGGCGGCGGCGATGACGCGGGTCGAGACGGTGCCGGCGCTGCCCGGCAAGGTCGGGCCGGGGACGCGCTGGATCGTGGACCATCGCGGTCAGGCGTCGCTCGCTTCATTCCGGTGGGCGATTCCGGGCGCGGAGGTCGCGGCGCTCTCCGAGGAGTGGGACGGGCACCCCGCAGGGTCGCTCGTCATCGCGGGCATCGCGCGGAGCGCGCTCGAGCCCCTCGCGGCGCTCTACCACCTCGACCTGAGCCCGATCGCGAGCGACGCGGACCCGGCGCTCATCGACGTGGACCTGCCGCGAATCGCGATCTTTCACACGTGGGCCTACACGCAGGACTCGGGCTGGGCGCGCTACACACTCGAGGAGCTCGAGCTGCCCTACACGCTGATCGACAAGGACGACCTGCGAGCGGGCGGACTCGGTGAGCGCTTCGAGGTGATCCTCGTGCCCGAGACGCGCGGCAGCCTGAAGGCGATCGTGCACGGCCTCGACCCGAAGTGGGGTCCCATGCCCTACACGAGCACGCCGGAGTTTCCGTCCCACGGCATCATCGACTCTTCGCCGGACATCACCGGCGGCATGGGCTTCGAGGGGCTCGCGCACCTCCAGGCCTTCGTCGAGGAGGGCGGCCTGCTCATCACGCTCGGGAGCGCCGGCGTCCTGGCCGCGGACAGCGGCATCGCGCGCGACGTCGCGAGCAGCCCGCCGGGCGGCACGCCGGGTTCGCACATCACGACGAAGATCCTGCGGCCCGAGCACCCCGTGGCGTGGGGCTACGAGCCGGTCACGCACGTTTTCCACGGGAATACGAGCCGTTTCAACGTGCCGGAACGCCTGCGCGGCATGGTCGTCATGCAGTACGGGACGCAGACGACGGATGAGGCGGAGCGCGCAGCGGATGAGAAGGCCGGCGTGGAGTCGGGCGCGCAGGCGCAGGACGAAGACGAGGACGCGGACGACGAGCAGCCGGAGCCCGACCCGCCCCTGTGTCTCTCGGGCGTCGTCAATGACGCGAGCGCGCTCGAGCGCTGGCCCGCGCTGCTCGACGTGCCCGTCGGACGCGGGCGCGTGCTCTTCTTCACCTGGAACGCGCTGCACCGCTACCAGAACCACCACGACTTCGGGTTCCTCACGAACGCGCTGCTCTTCCACGACGACTTCCCGGGTACGCCCACGAAGGAGGAGATGCTGGAGCGCGAACGTTGACGTCCCGCCGCCGGCCGCCCCGAACTTGGTCGCGGTGTGCCCTGCTCGTCTGGGCCGCGGCGCTCGTCGCGCCGGGGCCTGTGGTCGCGCGGCAGGCCGAATCGTCCGCGTCGCGCCGGCCGAACGTCCTGCTCCTGATGGCCGACCAGCACCGGGGCGACGCCCTCGGCTGCAACGGCAACGCGGCGATCCGAACGCCGAACCTCGACCGGCTCGCGCGCGAGGGCTGCACGTTCACGCGCGCGTACTCGTCGACGCCGAGCTGCACGCCGGCGCGGGCCGCGCTCCTCACGGGCATGTCGCCGTGGGGCCACGGCATGCTCGGGTACTACCGCGTCGCCGAGCAGTACCCCATCGAGCTGCCGCGCATCCTGGAGGGCGCCGGCTACCGTAGCCACGTAGTCGGCAAGAACCACTTCGCCCCCCAACGCCACGCGCACGGCTACGACGAGGTCGAGCTCGACGAGTCGGGGCGGCACGTGGGCGCGGGCTTCGTCTCGGACTACAGGCAATGGTTCGCGCAGGCGGCGCCGGGACTCGACCCCGACGCGCTCGGCATCGGGTGGAACGACTACCGCGCCGGCGCTTACCCCCACCCGGAAAGCCTGCACCCCACGACGTGGACGGGCGACCGGGCCGTGCGCTTCATCGAGGAGTACGCGCGCGAGGAGCCCTTCTTCCTCAAGGTCAGCTTCGCGCGCCCGCACAGTCCGTACGACCCGCCGGCGCGCCTGGTCGAGACCTACGAGGGCGCGGACATCCCGGCGCCGTTCCTCGGCGAGTGGTCGCGGGCGGCCAACGGCGAACGGGTGAAGCCCGACGCGCACACGGCCGCGCGCAACAATCTGGGCGCCGAGCTGACGCGCCGCTCGCGCCTGCACTACTACGCGAGCGTGACCTTCGTCGACGAGCAGATCGGGCGGATCCTCGACGCGCTCGAGGCGAGGGGCATGCTCGCGGACACCGTGATCCTCTACACGTCCGACCACGGCGACATGCTCGGCGACCACCACCTGTGGCGGAAGACCTACGCGTACGAGGGTTCGGCGCGCATTCCGATGGTCCTGTGGTGGGGCGCGAACGTGGCGGACGCGCCGCGCGGGCAGACTCGGAGCGAGCCCGTCGAGCTGCGCGACGTGCTGCCCACTTTCCTCGACGCGGCCGGGGTGCCCCGGCCCGAGTCCGTCGAAGGACGGAGTCTCCTCGCCCTCGTGCGCGGCGGGGGCGAGCCGTGGCGCGAGGTGCTCGACCTCGAGCACGCGACGATCTACTGGCCCGAGAACGCGTGGACCGCGCTCACCGACGGGCACACGAAGTACGTGTACTTCGCGCGCGACGGCGCGCAGCAGCTCTTCGACCTCGACGCGGACCCCGGGGAGACGGTGGACCTCGCGCGGGATCCGGCGCACGCGGAGCGGCTCGCGTCGTGGCGGCGGCGCATGGTCGAGCACCTCGCGCCGCGAGGTGCGCCGTGGGTCGTCGAAGGCGAGCTGGGCATCCGCGAGAAGCCGATCGTGATTGGACCGAACTACCCGCGCGCCTCGCACGCTCCGGGCGAGCCGTTCGGACAGGGGGAGCTCGACGTCCTGCCGGATGGCGGCGAGGGGTTGCTCCACGCGTGGCTGCTCGCGCAGGCGCGGGAGCAGTTCGACCTGCGGCGCGCCGGGCTCGCGGACGCGCTCGCGAGCGCCGCGGCAACGAGCGCTCACTTGCGTAGCCTCCGCGCCGGCTACCGCCTCCTGCTCGGCGAGCTGCCCGAGCGCACGCCGCTCGAACCCGTCGTGACGGGCGTGCTCGCGCGCGACGGCTACCGCATCGAGAAGGTGCACTACGCGAGCCGGCCGCACCACCGCGTCACGGCGAACCTGTACGTCCCGACAACGGGCGCGGGTCCGTTCCCCGGCGTGCTCGTCGCCTGCGGGCACAGCGCGGACGGCAAGGCGTACGGCGCCTACCAGAGCGTCTGCGCGCTGCTCGCGCTGAACGGCTTCGTCGCGCTGATCTACGACCCGATCGGCCAGGGCGAGCGGCACCAGCTCGACGGCCCGGGACACGGGACGACCGCGCACGAGATGCTCGCGTACGGCGCGCTGCTCGTCGGCGACAGCATCGTCAAGCACGAGGCGTGGGACGGGATCCGCAGCCTCGACTACCTGCTCTCGCGCCCGGAGGTCGACGCGGCGCTGCCCATCGGCATGACCGGGAACTCGGGCGGCGGGACGCAGACGACCTTCCTCGCTGCGCTCGACGATCGCATTGCGGTCGCCGCGCCGTCGTGCTACGTGATGACGCGCGAGCGCCTGTTCGCGACGAACGGGCCGCAGGACGCTTGCCAGCACCTCTACGGCGAGGGTGCGCTCGGCATCGAGCACGCCGACTACCTCGCGCTGCGCGCCCCGAAGCCGACGCTCCTGCTCGCCGCCGAGCGGGATTTCTTCGAATTCGACGCGACGCGCACGGCGTTCGGCGAGGCGCTGGCGATCTACGACCGGCTCGGCGTATCCGAGAGCGTGGCGCTCTTCGCGGTCGACGATGCGCACGGCTTCTCCCGGCCGCGGCGCGAGGCCGCGGTGCAGTGGATGCGGCGCTGGATCCTGGACGACCCCACACCTGTCGTCGAGCCCGAGCTCGTGCTCGCCACCGCGGACGAGCTGCAGGTCACGGCGACGGGTCAGGTACGTACGAGCTTCGAGGACGAGCGCACCCGGGGCGACATCAGCCTCGCGCGCGCCCGTGAGCTCGCTACATCGCGCGCGGCGTTCTGGGACGAGCATTCGCGCGACGAGTGCCTCGCGGCAGTGCGGCGCCTGATCGTGCTCGCGCCGGTGCGCTCGCCGGTCCGCGCCCGCTCGTTCGGAGCGATCCGCCGTGCGGGCTTCACGGTCGTGAAGCTCGGACTCGAGCGCGCGGGCGCGCCGATCGTCCCGGCGCTGTTCTTCCAGCCGGACGAGCCGGCCGCGGACCAGCCCGTCGTCCTGTTCGTCGATGGGCGCGGAAAGAGCGCCGAGGCGGCGTCCGACGGCGCGATCCTCGAGCTCGTCGGTGCCGGACGGTTCGTGCTGTCGATCGACGCGCGCGGCTTCGGCGAGACGGCGGACCGCGGGAGCGAGGCGAAGTTCCACAACGTCGACCAGCGCGTGGCGGCGATCGCGCTGCACATCGGGCGGCCGCTGCTCGGACAACGCGTGGACGACGTGCTCGCGGCCATCGACCACCTCACGGGGCGCCCGCGACCAGCCTCGCCGTCCGTCGACCTCATCGCCATCGGCGCGGCCGGACCCGTCGGGATGCACGCCGCGGCGCTCGACCCGCGCGTCCGGACCCTGGCGATCCGTGACTCCATTCGCTCGTGGGTCCGCGACGTCGTCGCGCGTCCCGCCGCGCCGGACCTCGCGGGACACGTCGTGCCCTCCGCGCTCCAAACCTACGACCTCCCCGATCTCCAGCGCGTCATCGACGAGCGCTGAGAAAGAGCCCGCGCTTGAACCGCAACTCCCTCGTCTTCGGCGTGCTCCTACCCGCGGCCTGCGCGTCAGTCGCACCCGAGCGTCCCACGCCGCGCGGTCCGAACGTCATCATCGTGATGACCGACGACCAGGGTTGGGGCGACTTCGGCTTCCAGGGCAACTCCGTGATCCACACTCCGAACCTGGACGCCATGGCCGCGGAGAGCGCGCAACTCGCGACGTTCTACGTGAGCCCGGTGTGCGCGCCCACGCGCGCGGCGCTCATGACCGGCCGGTACTGCCAGCGGACGCGCGCGATCGACACTTACATCGGACGCGCGATGATGGAGCCGGATGAAGTGACCATCGCCGAGGTCCTGCGCGACGCGGGCTGGGCCACGGGGATCTTCGGCAAGTGGCACCTGGGCGACTGCTACCCGATGCGCGCCATGGACCAGGGCTTCGAGGAGAGCCTCGTGCACCGCGGCGGAGGGATCGGGCAGTCGTCCGACCCCGAAGGCGGCGAGGCGAAGTACACCGACGCGATCCTCTTTCACAACGGCGTGGAGACGCGGACGAGTGGGTACTGCACGGACGTCTACTTCGATGCGGCCCTCGAGTGGATGTGGTCGGAGCAGGCGGCGGATCGGCCTTTTTTCGCCTACATCGCGACGAACGCGCCCCACGGACCGTTCGGGGACGTGCCGGCGGCGGAGTACGCCGACCTATCCGCTCGCGATCTCTCGCCCGCGGCTTTCCCCGCGGCCGCAGGGCACGCGCTGCCCGCGAAGCACGACGAGGACCGCCTCGCGCGCATCTTCGCGATGATCGAGAACATCGACGCGAACGTGGGTCGGCTCTTCGCGGGGCTCGAAGAGATGGGCGCGCTCGAGGACACGCTCGTCCTGTTCCTGGTCGACAACGGGCCCAACTCGCGGCGCTGGGTGCGCGGCATGCGCGGGATGAAGACCGAAGTGTACGAGGGCGGCATCCGCTCGCCGCTGCTCGCGCACTGGCCGGGGCACCTGCCCGCACGCTCGGTCCCGAACGTAATCGGGGCGCACATCGACATCATGCCGACGGTCCTCGAGGCGTGCGGCGTGGCGCTACCGGACGGCGTCGAGCTCGACGGGGTGAGCCTGCTGCCCGCGTTGCGCAACGACACGATCTCCTCGCCCGAGCGCACGATCACGATCCAGGCCCACCGCGGCAACGAGGCCGTGCGCTACCACAACTTCATGGCGCGCACGCCGGGCTGGAAGCTCGTGAGCGCGAGCGGTTTTCACGAAGAGCTCGCGAGCGTCGAGCCGCGCTTCGAGCTGTACGACATGCGTGCGGACCCGCTCGAGCTGGTCGACGTCGCCGCCGCGCACCCAGACGTCGTCGCGCGCATGCGCGCGGAGTACGACGCGTGGTTCGACGACGTCGGGAGCACGCGCGCGGACAACTACGCGCCGCCGCGCATCGTGATCGGCAGCGACGCCGCGCCCGAGGTCGTACTCACGCGCCAGGACTGGCGGCGCGAGCGGGATGACGGTCGCCCTTACGGCCACTGGGAAGTTCGGGTGCAGAGCCCGGGTCCTTACCGCGTACGCGTGCGGTTCCCGAAGAACGCGAAGGTGCAAAGCGTCACGCTGCGCCTGGGCGAGTTTGCACAGACCGAGGCGGCCCACGCGGGTGCGAGCGAGCACACGTTCGAGAGCGTGCGCCTCAAAGTCGGCGAAGGCCCGCTCGAAGTCGTCCTCGAGGGTGAAGACGGCGCCCTCGGCGCGTATCAGGTCTTCTTCGTGCCGGTGTAGGGCAACCGACAGTACGGCTCCGTGCTGTCGGTTCCACTACGCCTCGAGCGGCCGCCTCACCGTGCCGATTGACCCTCCCGAAGCCCTGTGCTGCATTGTAATACAGCCCGCAGTCAGCCAGAGAGGGTCCACATGGCCAACAGAGAGAACATCAGCGTTTCCTTCACGCCGCGACAAGCCAAATTCCTCGCAGCGTGCGTCGCGTCGGGGCGCTACCAGTCGATGAGCGAGGTCGTGCGAGAAGGCCTGCGCCTGCTCGAAGACCAGCAAGCGCGGCGCCAGGCCGAGCTCGAGCGGGCCCGCGCGCTCATCCAGGAGGGAGCCGATCAGCTCGACCGGGGCGAAGTCGTGGACGGTGAGACCTTCTTCCGTGAATGGGACGAGGAGCTGGACGCTCTCGAAGCAGCCCAACGCCGGAAGACCGAATGAGCCGAGTCGTCTTCTCCGAGGCGGCCCGAATCGATCGCAGGTCAATCACGGCCTACTCCGTAGAGCGATTCGGCATCGAGCAGGCGCGCCGGCTACGCGAGCGGTTTCAGGCGACGCTGAACGCCCTCGCGGAGCCCCCCCTCCTCGGCCGAACCAACGAAGACCTGGACCCGCCAGGCCACTCATTCCGCTACTTCGTGGTGATGAAAATCTTCATCATTGCCTACGAGTCCACGGACAACAGAATTCGGGTCGTGCGTCTTCTCCACGGCGCACGCAATCTGGCCGCGGAACTCGACCGCGATGCCGGAGACGATGACTGAGCGGAACCGGCAGTACTGATCCGCACCTTCGTCCCGTCGCGAACGAGCACCTCGACCGACGCGGCACCGAGGATGTGCCCCGCGCGCAGAAAACGAATGGAGAGGTCCGGCGCGAGCTCGACGGGCTCACCGAACGGCTGGGGTCGCAGGTGGTCGAGCGCGAGCTCCGCGTCCGCCACCGTGTAGAGCGGCTCGACCGGCGCCTTGCCGCGCCGTAGCCGTCGGCGCGACGCGTGCTTGGCGTCCTGCTCGTGGATGTGCCCCGAGTCGGACAGCATGATCTTCAGGAGCTCGCAGGTCGGAGCCGTCGCGTAGACCGGACCGCGAAACCCGTCGCGCACGAGCTTGGGCAGGAGTCCGGAGTGATCGATGTGCGAGTGCGTCAGGACCACGACGTCGACGCTGCCCGGGTCGAACGGGAACTTGCGGCGGTTGCGCGAGGCCTCGGAGCGGCCGCCCTGGAACATCCCGCACTCGAAGAGCACGTTCAGACCACCGGTCTCGAAGAGGAAGCACGAACCCGTCACCTGCCCCACCGCGCCGTGGAAAGTGAGGCGCGCGAGCTCGTTGTCGTCGAGGCGTCTGAAACCCCCGCGCTTGCGGGGTCGCTTGGACATGGCCGTCCGGCCGACTACTCGCCCGCCCACATCCTGCGCATGAAACGCAGGCCCGCCGTATAGACGTCCTCGAGCGCGTCGAAGTCGCGCCAGATATGGATGGCGCCGGCGAAGCCGGGGTCGAGGCGCGAGAACGACTCGATCGTGAGCCAGCCGTCGTAGCCGATCGCCTTCAATGCCTTGAACGTCTCGTCCCAGGCGACCTGGCCGCTGCCGGGCGTCCCGCGGTCGTTCTCGGAGATGTGGACGTGCCGGAGCTCGCGGGCGGTCGCGCCGATCGCACCTGCGGCGCTCTTCTCCTCGATGTGCATGTGGTGCGTGTCATAGTGCACGAAGAGGTTGTCGTGGTCCGCACGGCGCACGAGGTCGCGCGCGTCGGCCATCGTCGTGACGAGGTAGCACTCGAAGCGGTTGAGGGCCTCGATCGCGAGCGTCACGCCCGCGGCCTGCCCGTGCTCCGCGCCTTCGCGCAACACCTCCGCCGACCACTGGCGCTCGTCGTCCGTCGGCGGCAGCCCCGTGAACACCTTGAAGGCCGAGTGGAAGGGGCCGCATAGGAGCTCGCACCCCAACGCGGCCGCGTTGTCGATCGCCCACTTCAAGCGTTCGACCGCGGCGCGCCGGACGGCGGCGTCCGGGCTGACGGGGTTGGTCTCCGCCATGAGCGACGTGACCGCGGTCCGCGCGAGGCCCATCCGGTCGAGCTCGGCTCCGAGCGCGCGGTAGTACGCTTCGTCGCCTTGCCCGAGTGGGATCTCGACGCCGTCGTAGCCCGTCTCGCGCAGCGTGGCGAGGAGCGGGTAGTGCTGCTCCGTGACGTGCGTCGTCCAGAGCAGGAGATTCATGCCGGTGCGCATGTCGGTTTCAGGGCCTGGGGGGAGCCTGCAGCTCGATCGGCTTGTACCCGCCGCGACTGCGGAACCAAAGCGCGATGAGGCCGAAGACGAGGAACAGGATGGTCGGGAAACGCGCGGCGTAGAGGAGGACGTCGCGGCCCGCCTGTACCTGCGCCTTGCCCTCCTCGGAGTAGATGCCTTCTACTGTCGCTCGCTCGGCCTCCGGCAAGGCAGCCACGAATTCGTTCGCAATCGTCGGGTCGATCTTCTCGTGGCTCATCCACAGGAAGCCGCCCGGCACGCTCGCCGCTTTGGCCAGGGCCGATGCCTCAGCCTCCACGGTCGCGTGGATCGACTGGTCGAATGCGACGCCGAGAATGGGCGTGCCGATGATGCCGGCGGAGAGCAGGCCGATGGCGGACACGGTGTTGAGCGGCAGTGGCCCGCCGTGAGGATACCGCTCGGACGTGAGGCCCAGCATGGAAGGCCAGTAGTAGGTCTGACCGAGAGCATAGAGGAGGAGAGCGATGAAGACCGCGGTCCCCGCTGCGCTCGAGAGCCAGTAGAGGCCGATTGCCGAGAAGATCCCGCTGACGCATAAGAGTCCCGGCGGACTGAATAGCTTCAGAACGCCCCCGGCGAAGACGCGCAGGACGAGCATGATCCCCGCCGAGAACACCAGCGCCATCGCGGGGTTGACTTCCCACTCCTTGAGCACCGGAGTCATCAAATTCTTGATCCAGCCGTCCGTCCCGAGCTCCGCGGTCGCGACCGGGATCATCAATAGACACATGAGGAAGAACAGCGGCCGCCCGACGCTCCTCGTCACGAGTCCGAAGCCGGCGCCGATCGCGCCCCCTATGCCGAGGCTGACATTGAACCAGCTATTGGGCTTTTCCCAGGAGGTGAGCTGGTCGATCTGGTTCCCGATCTCGTAGACCATCAGGAACGAAGCCAGGAACGCTGTCAGGAATCCGACCTGGCGCAGCATCTCCATGTACGGCACACCCGCCTGCACGCGCTCGTCGACCGGGAACTTGCAGGGTATGTACAGCAATGCGTAGAGCGCGGCGGGCACGACGATCCACAGCGCGTGGAACTGCCACCTGAGGTCGGGCACCATCGAGTTCGCGCCGATGATGACCAAGGTGCCGAAGACCAGGCCCGCCGGCCACGCCGCGTGCAGGATCGTCAGCCACTTGGTCTTCTCCTTCGGATACACGGCGGCGCAGATCGGGTTGATGACCGCCTCGACGATGCCGTGACCCAGGCCGGCGCAGAGCGCGAAGGCGTACAGCTCGCGATAGGTATCTGCGTAGAACGTGCCGATCCCCGAGATCGCCTGGAGCAGGAAAGCTCCGTACATCGGCAGTTTGTAGCCGGTCCGGTCGACCACGAGACTGAAGCCGATCATCGTGATCGCGATCGGCCACAGCGACGCACCGAAGACCTCGCCGACCTGCTGCGATGTGAGGTTCAACGCCGTACCGTAGGTGGTGCCCATGGCGACTCGGAAGGCGAAGCCGAAGCCGGCGGCGGTGAGCGCGAGGAAGCTCGCCCAGAAGAGCAACCGCTTCTCTCCGTCGGAAAGGTCTGTTGCGTGCACGACTCCGCTCATGGAGGCTCCTCGAAAGTTCGGCGACTGGGGGATCAGGGGGTCGGGTGAGCCGGCACATTCGAGCATACCTGTCCCCGCTGTGCATCCCTTCGAGGTGGCTTCATTCCCCCGCGCGGGGAATGCCCGCCATTTGGTAGTTTGTCCGGCGGACACCTGAACCGAGCGAGCCCGCGAGAGTCCCCATGCAAGAGCGCCACTTCGACATGACCGGCCGCGTGGCCGTGATCACCGGCGGCGGCCGAGGCATCGGCCTGGCCGTCGCACTGCGTTTCGCCGATGCCGGCGCCGACGTCGCGATCGTCGACGCCGACGAAGACGCCTGCCGCGTGGCGACGGAGGCGGTCTCGGCCAAGGGCAAGCGGGCGATCTCGTTCGCCATCGACGTCACGGACGAGAGCTCCGTCGAGGGCATGACGCGCGAGGTCGTCGAGCGCCTCGGCAGCTACGACGCCCTCGTCTGCTCGGCGGGCATCGTCGGCCGCAACGCGTTCGCGTGGGAGACGTCACCGGAGGAGTGGCGGCGCGTGCTCGAGGTGAACCTGACGGGCCTCTGGCTCTGTAACCGGGCCGCCCTGGGTCCCATGCGCACGGCGGACTACGGCCGCATCGTGAACATCGCCTCGATCGCCGGGAAGGAGGGCAACCCGAAGCTCGGGCCCTACTCCGCCTCGAAGGCCGGCGTCATCGGCATGACCAAGTCCCTCGGCAAGGAGGTCGCGGACACCGGCATCCGGATCAACAGCATCGCGCCCGCCGTGATCCACACGCCGATGCTCGACCAGGTCTCGCAGGAGACGATCGACTACATGGTCGCGAAGATCCCCGTCGGCCGCCCGGGGACGCCCGAGGAGGTCGCCGCGCTCGTGCACTACCTCGCGAGCGAGGAGTGCAGTTTTTCGACCGGGGCGTGCTTCGACATCTCCGGCGGCCGCGCCACGTACTGAACAGGAAGGCAGCCTGATGAAGCGCATCTCCATCGGATCGTGGGCCTACACGATCGGCCCGTACACCGATCACCCCGTCGACTTCGACACGGTCGGCACCAAGTTGGCGGAGCTCGGGTTCGACGGCATGGAGCTCGGCGGTTTTCCGCCGCACCCGAACCCCGACGACTGCGCCACTCCGGAGTCGCGCCAGAAGGTCGTCGAGCAGATGAAGGCCTGGGGCCTCGGCTTCAGCGGGCTCGCGGCCAACCTGTGGTCGGAGCACCTCGTCGACACGGACGACGCGAGCGCGTACATCGCCGAGTTCGAGAAGAACTGCAGTTTCTGCACCGACCTCGGCATCCAGGGCATTCGCGTCGACACGGTGCAGCCGCCGACGATCATCGACGAGCTCGGCTGGCAGACGGCCTTCGACCGCGTGACCGCGACGTGGCGCAGGTGCAACGAGATCGCGAAGGATCACGGCCTCTACCTCACGTGGGAGTTCGAGCCGGGCTTCGCGCTCAACAAGCCCTCGGACGTGGTCCGCGTGCTCGACGCGATCGACGACGACAACTTCGGTGTGCTCTACGACACGAGCCACGGACACATGGTCGCCGTCATCGGCGCGCGACAGCCCGGCGAGAAGGAGACGCTGGCGGGCGGCCAGGTCGAGCTCATCGCGAAGCTCTCCGGGCGCATCAATCACATCCACTTGATCGATTCCGACGACACCTGCCACAAGGACGCCGACGGCAACGACGAGACGTCGATGCACCTGCCGTTCGGCAAGGGCGTCGTCGACTTCGACGCGGTCGTGCCGAAGCTCGCGGCGGAGGAGCTCGCGCACGATTGGTGGACGATCGACCTCTGCTTCTGGCCCGACGCCTGGGAGGCCACGGCGCAGTGCAAGACGTTCATCGACCAGCTCGTCACCAAGTACGCCGGAGCCGGGGTCGCCTCATGAGGGAGCCCTTGAACGTCGCCGTCATCGGCTACGGCTTCATGGGCAAGGCGCACTCGAACGCGTACCTCAAGGTCGCGCGTTTCTTTCCCGAGGTCGAGCGCCAACCGGTGCTGAAGTGCCTGTGCGCGCGCGACGAGACGAAGGCGACCGAGTTCGCGAACGTCTGGGGCTACGAGTCGATCGAGACGGACTGGCGGCGCGTCGTCGAGCGCGACGACATCGACATCGTCGACATCTGCAGCCCGAACAACTCGCACAAGGACATCGCCCTCGCCGCGGCCGCGGCGGGCAAGTGGGTCGTGTGCGAGAAGCCGCTCGCCATGAACGTGGCGGAGGCCGAGGAGATGACGGCCGCGGTCGAGCGCGCCGGCGTCCCGAACATGGTCTGGTTCAACTACCGCCGCGTGCCCGCGGTCGCGCTCGCGAAGCAGATCGTCGATGAGGACCGCATCGGCCGCCCCTTCCACTACCGCGCCACCTACCTGCAGGACTGGACGATCTCCGAGGACGTCCCGCAGGGCGGCGCGACCCTCTGGCGCCTCGACAAGGACGTCGCAGGATCCGGCGTGACCGGCGACCTGCTAGCGCACTCGATCGACACCGCCATGTGGCTCAACGGCCCCATCGTGAAGCTCGTCGCCGACACCGAGACCTTCGTGAAGGAGCGCGTCCACCAGGTGACGGGGAAGAAACAGCCTGTGGGCATCGACGACGCCTGCACCTTCCTCGCGCGCTTCGCGAACGGCTCCATGGGCACCTTCGAGTCGACGCGCTACGCCCGCGGCCGCAAGAACTACAACACCTTCGAGCTGAACGGCGACGCGGGCTCCGTGCACTTCGACCTCGAGGACCCCCAGTACCTCGACTTCTTCGAGCACACGCGGCCTGCGACGGGCGAGAAGGTGGAGGACCACCTGACTGGCTGGCGCCGCATCCACGTCACGAACTTCGAGCACCCCTACATGGACCACTGGTGGGTGCCCGGCTGCACGATCGGCTACGAGCACACGTTCGTGAACGCGCTCGCCGACTTCCTCCTCGGCGTCGAGAACGGCACGCCCGTGCAACCCGACTTCCGGACCGCGCTGCAGACGCAGAAGGTGTGCGATGCCGTCTTCGCGTCCGTCGAAGCCGGCGGCTGGGTCGACACGGGCGTGGACGCCTGAAGGTCAGCGGTCAGCCGTCTCTCGGCCGCGATCCCGAACTGGCTGATCCCTTCGGGCTGAAGACCCAGGTTAGGGCCCGTCCGAGAACAAGTGTCATGTTTCGCCGAGCCATCGTCGCTCCTGGCAAGGCGCTTTGATTCGTATGCGCTGGATACTCGGAGGGTAAGCCCCGGTCCGCCGAAGGCGGATCGAGACGACCCCTTTGGGTCGTCTCGAAGGGGACCCCGCAACGCGGCCAGGGGCGACGAGGGCCGGCGAAACGTGACTCTTGTTCTCGGACGGGCCCTTATCGGGACTGGGCCCTGCGCTGCCCGTGTTCTTGGATGTGGAACATCGCGAGCAGCGCCGGGAAGATCAGCAGCGCACCGTACATCGCCCAGATCGGGACCCGGCTCTGCTCGGGCAAGTGCTGCATCGCGTCGCGCAGATGGACGCAGGCGACCGCTCCAAGGGCACAGAACCCTTCGGCGACGAGGAGCTTCTGGATCGAAGGATAGGGGCGCAGCTCCGCGCGGCGCCTCCACAGCGACAGACCGTAGAGATTCGGAGCAACGAAGCAGAGGAAGATGACTCCTCCCGCGAGCGGGTCCTCGACCGCGATGAAGGCGGCCATGATCAGGAGCCAGCACGTTCCTCCGAGCTGGGCTCCGAACCAACCGCCCTTGTTCCACTCGAAGGCACCGGGATGTTCCGCTTCTTCCTGCAAGTTCATGGTCGTCCGCTCGGCCGGGGAGGTACTCGAACAAGGACAAAGGCGTAATCCGACTCTACATTCGTCGCGCCAAACCGCGAGAGACGACCGGATTCGTGGGTCCCTCGGAGTGAGCGGCCACGGAACCCAGGCATCCGATGCCGCGCCGGTGCTTCTTCAGCAAGTAGTCGAAGATTGCGGCCACGAACCCGAGCGCCACCGCCAGAAACCTGCCTGCCTCGGACAGCTGCCCTGCCGGCGTCCGGATGGGCCGTCTCGTCCGCGCCCCCCGAGCCCGTTTCGCCCAGGGCACCGGGAGGGCCGAGCATCGCGAGTACCTGCTCGACGTGCTCACGTGTCGCAACGTCGACCGCCCCCACGCCACTCAGCTCTTCATGGACGTGCCGGCGGATGTCTTCGACGACTTCCTCGGGATCGACGCCTTCGAGATCGGTCGACGAGCGATCAGCGCGCACGATTCGGCAGTAGCCATCGAGCGCATGCTCCGCCGCCGCGCTCCAGTCCCTCACGACGACCTCCTACCGCCGAGGCTTTGGATGCTGTTCACTATGGTCTCGAATCGCTTGTTCATCATCGCCACTGTCCTCCGCCCTCGTATGGACGACACACGCGACTCGCGCGGCTATCCTGTTCGCACCCCGCAACCCAGGAGAACGCCATGACCCGCGCTCGAGCCCGCCACATCCTCGTATCGACCGAAGCCGAGTGCATCGAAATCAAGGCCAAGCTCGAAGCGGGCGCTGAGTTCGAGAGCCTCGCCAAACAGCACTCGAGTTGCCCCTCCGGCCAGGGCGGCGGAGACCTCGGAGAGTTCGGCCCCGGACAGATGGTCAAGCAATTCGACGAAGTCGTCTTCCACGAGGAAGTCGGCAAGGTACACGGACCCGTCAAGACACAGTTCGGCTACCACCTGCTCGAGATCACGAAGCGGAGCTGAGCCCGGGACTCGGCCCGACCCTTCAGGTGCGCGTCTCGCCCTCGATCCCGACTGCCGACATGAGACCAGGGTCGCGGCGCGGCGGCAAGGCGAACCGCATCGACGGAGATTTGACGGCTGGCCGGACTTCCGTTCACTCTCCGGCATGGGAACCCCCGCGCGGAAGCGACTCATGCTCGCTCTCGTCGGAGCTTTCGTGCTCCAGACCTGGCTCGTGTACTCCGACCCGACCGGCCGGAGCACGCCGCCCCTCTCCGTCCTCGCGGTGGAGGGGCGCGGGATCTGGCACTCCCACAACTGCCAGGCCTGCCACCATATCTACGGCTTCGGCGGGTTCCTCGGACCGGACCTCACGAACGCCGTGCTCGGCCTCAGCCAGGCGCGACTCGACTCGATCCTCACGGAGGGCTCGCAGCAGATGCCAGCGTTCCACCTGGAGCAGGGGGAGCGCGAAGCTGTCACCCAGTATCTCCGCGAATTGGCGGAGACCGGCGTGTCGCAGCCGAAGCGCGGGGAGAACCTGCCGCCGGCCGAGCTCCTGGAGAACTTCGTTGCCCTGGCCGTCGAGTTGGACGGTCCGCTGGCCTCGGGTGTCGCGCGCGGCTACGCGATCGTGGGGGAACAGGGCTGCATCGGCTGCCACCTGCCCAACCCGCGCAGCCTGCACCGCGCGCCCGACCTCACCACGATGCACAGTCGCGTGGAGCAGGCCCGCTTGCTGACGGTGCTCGACGAGGGCATCCCCGGGAAGGCGATGCCGCGCCTGCGACTGTCCACCTCCGACGGCGAAGCCGTGCGCGCATTCCTCGCGTGGATGGAGGAGCGCGGCGAGGCCATGCGTCGGGACTTCGCGAGCATCGGCAGCGAGGGCCAGATCATCCTGAGCGCCCTCCCCTGGTTCGAGTACCCATGACGAGCGCGCTGATCTCGCGCGGAGAGCGCATCACGCTCGTGATGATCGCCTGCGCGCTCGCCTGCCTGCTGCTCTCGGTGCTCGTCGGCGCGTTGGGCGCCCTCTACTACCTGCCCGAGCTCGCGCAGTACATGAGCGCCGTGGGGATCAGCCTCGTCCAGGTGCGCCCGCTGCACACGACCTTCGCCTCGGCGTGGATCTTCCTGGGCGCGATCGCCTGCATCTCGTACTTCCTCTTCGAGCGGGACGGCCCAACTGCGTCGGAAATGCGGCGGTTCAAGCTCCAGATGACCCTCTGGGGCCTGGCCGGCCTCGCCACGCTCGTCACGCTGCCCCTCGGGATCACCTCCGGCCGCGAGTACCTGGGCTTCCACCCCGCGATCTCCGTGCTCATCCTCGCCGGTTGGATTCTGTTTGCCATCACGTTCTTCGGGCGCGTCGCGCGCGGGTTCTGGTCGCGTCCCGTCTACGTCTACATGTGGAGCTCGGGGATCCTCTTCTTCGTCTACACGTTCGTCGAGGGCCACGCCTATCTGTTGCCCGGGATCGAGCGCTACCCCATCGCCGACCTGCAGGTGCAGTGGAAGTCCTGCGGCTCGCTCGTCGCCTCGTTCAACCAGATGGTGTACGGCTCGCTCATATTCGTGGGCGAGCGCATCTCGGGCGACCGGCGCGCGGGACAATCCCGGACGGCGTTCGCGCTCTTCGGCGTCGGCCTCCTCAACTCGTTCACCAACTTCGCGCACCACACCTACCACCTGCCCCAGATCCACATCGTGAAGTGGATCGCCTTCGGCGTGAGCATGCTGGAGATCAGCCTCCTCGTGCTCGTGTTCCGCGAAGTGACGGCGCTGATCTCCAAGAAGTCGCGCTCCTCGCTCGACTTCGTGACGTCCGTGCGGTTCATCGAGCTCTCGAAGTGCTGGAACGTCTGCCTGCTATTCGTGGCGATCCTGATCTCCGTGCCGCCCCTGAACGCCCTGATCCACGGGACGCACCTCATCATGGCGCACGCCATGGGCTCGGAGCTCGCGATCGACAGCTACATCCTCTTCGCCGTCTTCGCGACCCTCCTGGCGTCGATCTTCCCGAAGCGCGAGGTCGTCGAGCGGTTCATCGACAACCAGACGACGCGGCACACGGTGACGCTCCTCAACGCCAGCCTCGTCGGCCTCGTCCTCTGGCTCGGACTACGCGGCCTGGTCGTCGGGATCACGCGCTACCTGGACCTGCCGGAGCCGTCGTGGCTCGACCACTTTCCGTACGTCTTCGTGGTGCTGGGTTTCGCTGTCGGCTTCTTCCTCATCCAGCTCGGTCTCCAGTGGGTACCGCTGCTCACGCAGGCGAAGCGGCACAAGACCTGGGGCTAGGCACTTTTTCCTTTGCGCCGTAGGGGGTCGGAATACCCTTGTATGGGGCTACGTATCTCCCTGGAACAGGGCGGCGAGTCCCACTCCCCCACCTCAGCATGCGTGACCCGCTCCGCAACGTCTCCGTCCGCTACAAGCTGGCCATCACCTTCGTCGGTGTCTGCCTGCTGGCGTTCGGCGTGGGCGGCTACCTCGTGTCGCGTTCGGCCATGTAAGCGCTCGAGCGCGAGATCCTGTCGCGCTTGCAGTTTCAGTCGGAGGCCTACGCCACGGCGCTCGAGGGGGACCTGCGCGCGCTGGCGCAACGGGCGCGGGACTTCGCGTCGGACGGGTACATCCGTGCGCAGTTCGACGCGCTCGTGCAGGCGTCGGACGACACCGGGCCGAACGACAGGGCACGCGTGGCCGACGAGCTGCGCGCGCACCTCCGGCGGAACAAGCTCCCCATCGTCCCGGCCTTCCGGAACCTCGCGCTCGTGAGCGTCTCGGGCGAGGAGCTCTTTCTCGCGGAACCCGGCGATGAGGCGTGGACCCGGGGGCTCGGGCCCGGCGCGTTCGGCGACGCCGACTGGTACAGCGGGCTCCTGCCGCCGAGCGCGCCCGACCGGCCGCCGATGCTCGTCATCGCCACGCCCCTCATGAGCCTCGACGGCGACCGCCGCATCGGGAACCTGCTCGTCGAGCTCCATCCCTCGGTATGGATTGCGAGCGCCATCGGCGCCATGCGCGGCGCCGACTCGGACCTCTCGCCGCCGACGTTGCGCCTGGTCGACAGCGTTGGACGGACGCTCGACGTGCCGCGCGTCCTCCTCGAGCGTCCGACGCCGGCGATCACGAGCGATCTCGTTCGATCGGGCTTCGGGCTCCGCGTGCGCGAGCCGACGCGCGAGAGCGCTGGCTCGTCCCTCCCGACGCGCGGTGTCTTCTCCGCCCGCCTGCCACTCGCCGTCAACGGCTGGTCCGTGGAGACGGAGCTCCAGGCGCAGGCGGAACTCGCCGCCGTTTCCGGCCTGCAAGCGCGTTTCCTGCTCGTCGGCGTGATCCTGTCCGCGGTCACCTCGCTCCTCCTCCTCTTCCCGATGCGCTTCCTCGCCCGCCCGATCGCCCAGCTGCGCGATGCAGCGCGGCACATCCGCGAGGGCGACTTCAGCGTGCGCGTACCGGTCGAATCCACGGACGAGATCGGCGAGCTCTCCCGCTCGTTCAACCTCATGGCGGAAGCGGTCGAGGAGCGCGCGGAGCGGCTGCAGACGGCCGCGTCCGCCCTCGAGCACCGCAAGGACGAGCTGCGTCGCGAGCGCGACCGGTTGAACGCCGTCATCCTGTCGATGCGCGACGGGCTGATCGTGCTCGACGCAGAGGGCAAGCCCGAGGTCTGGAACGCCGCCGCAAAGCCCCTGATCGATATCCTCGAGAGCGGCGGCATGGACCTCGGACCCCATCGGATCTGCCAGACGGCGGCCGTGGATGCAGCGAACGGCCGCCCCGGCGAGACCGCGGAGCCCACGTCCAAGAACCCGTGCGTGCACTGCCTCTTCGAGCCGAGCGCGCCGCCGCGGTCCTGCCTCGTCGAGGCCGGCACGAGCGTCTACGAGGTCCATTCGACGCGCCTCGCGTCGGACGCGACCGGCCGTTCGGGGCGCGTGCTCGTGGCGCGCGACGTCACGGACCGCGTCGCGCAGGACGAGCGCCAGATCCACCAGGAGCGCCTCGCCGTGCTCGGCGAGGTGGCGGCGGTCGTGGCACACGAGCTCAACAACCCCCTCGCCGCGATCAACATGTTCGCGCAGATGATCGCGGCGAAGCTCCCGGAGGACTCCGACTTGCGCGAGGATGTCTTGGTCATCGAGCGCAACACGCAGACGTGCAGCCGAACCATCCGCGAGCTACTCGACTACGCGACCGGGTCGACGCCCGAAGTCGGCTCCGTCGATGTACACGCGACGCTCCAGGATGCCGCCCGATTCCTGCGGGCCTGGCGCGAGCGCAAGGGCACGGAGCTCGTGCTCGAGCTCGATGCGGCGGAGTCGATCGTCGTCGGCGACGAGGTGCAGCTCCGCCAGGTCTTCGTCAACCTCATCATGAACGCGTTGCAGGCGGTCGGCGAGAGCGGACGCGTGCGGGTTCACTCGTGGCTCGACGAGCGTCACCTCGTGATCGACGTCGAGGACGACGGCCCGGGCATCGCCGCGGACGTGGCCGACTCCATCTTCAAGCCGTTCTTCACGACCAAGCCGCGCGGCGAGGGCACCGGGCTCGGCCTGCCCACCGCGCGCCGCATCACGGAGATCCAGGGCGGCGGGCTCGAGCTCCTGGACGGCCGCCCGGGCCACACGACGTTCCGCGTTCGGCTCCTGCGAGGCGCCGCGTGACGATCGCCCCGGCCGAAGACCTCGCGCGGCTGCGCGTGCTCGTCGTCGACGACGAGGCCGACATCCGGCTCGGGCTCAGCCGACTCGCCGCGTCGGTGGGTGCCCAGGTGGCGGAAGCCGAGAATGGCGCCGTCGCGCTTGAGCTCATCGAACGGAACGGAGCCGACGTGGTCCTGACCGATCTCATGATGCCGCGCATGTCGGGCGCGGAGCTGCTGGTCGAGATCAAGCGTCGCACGCCGGAAACCGAGGTCGTGATCCTCACCGGGTACGGGACCGTGCAGTCCGCCGTCCAGTGCCTGCAGAGCGGCGCCGCGCACTTCCTCACGAAGCCGTTCAACAACGAGGAGGTGACGCGGCTCGTCGAGCGCCTCGGCCGCCAGGTCCTCGCGCGCCGGGCTGTCCCGGAGACCGGCCCCACCGCCGGGGCGAGGACGCTCATCGCCGAGGACGCGCGCATGCGGACCGTGCTGGAGCTCGTCGCGCGCGTCGCCCGGACGCCTGTTCCGGTGCTGATCGAGGGCGAGAGCGGCACGGGCAAGGAGCTCGTCGCCCGCGCCGTCCACGAGGGGAGCGAGGTCGCGAACAAGCCGTTCCTCGCCGTCAACGCCGCGGCGCTCCCGGACACGCTGCTCGAGTCGGAGCTGTTCGGCCACGAGCGCGGCGCCTTCACCGGCGCTGACAAGTCGCACGAGGGCCTCTTCGTCCAGGCGCAAGGGGGCACCGTCTTTCTCGACGAAGTGTCGTCGATGTCGCCGTCGTTCCAGGGCAAGCTCCTGCGCGTCCTACAGGAAAAAATCGTACGCCCGATCGGCGGCACCGCCGACAGGCCCGTCGACTTCCGGCTCGTATCCGCCACCAACCGCGACCTCGAGGCGCAGATCGGAACGGGCGAATTCCGCGAGGATCTCTTCTACCGCCTCGGTGTCGTACGCGTGTACGTGCCGCCCTTGCGCGAACGCCCGGACGACATCGCGCCGCTCACCCGGCACTTCTTGCAGCACGCCGCGCGGGTGAGCCTCGGCCCTGGGGTGCCGATGCCCCGCGTCTCCGACGAGGCGCTGCGCGCGCTCGAGCAGCACCCCTGGCCGGGCAACGTGCGCGAGCTGGAGAACGCGATCCAGCGCGCGGTCATCGTGTGCACGGGCGAGGCGATCGAGCCGTGGCACCTCGCGCTGAACGAGAGCGGGTGGCGCAGCGACAGAAGCGGCAAGCGCGGCAGCGACGCGACACTCGACTACGCGGCGGAGAAGCAACGGACGCTAGAGAAGTTCCAGCGCGAGTTCGTCCACCGCGCGCTCGAGAGCGCGAGCGGGAACGTCTCGCATGCCGCGGAGGCCTGCGGCCTGACGCGCGCGGCCCTGCAGCGGATCATGCGTCAGCTCGGGATCGATCGCGAACGCTTCCGCTAGCGGGCTCCAGGCCGGCCTGCTCCGATAGTGCGCGGCGCGCCAACCGCGCGATGTAGAGGGTAACGAGCACGAGCGCGACACCGCCCACGACCATCAGCGCCAGCTTCCCCGCGCTCATCGAGCCGCCCTCCCCGCCCGCGTCCGAGAGCCCCGCGGCCGCGACGTGGCCGAAGTACACGTACATGCACGTGGTGGGCAGCATCGCCACCCAGCTCGCGAGCACGTAGGGCCAGAAGCGGATCGCGGTGAGCCCGTAGATGTAGTTGCTCAGGCTGAAAGGGATCAGCGGCACCAGGCGCAGGAGAGCGATGACCTTCCATCCGTTCTGTCCGATCGCGCGGTCGATGGCGCGGAATCTGGGGTTGGCCGCCGCCTTCCTCTCGATCGCGCTCCGAGCGAGGTAGCGACCGATCAGGAAGGCCAGGGCCGCCGCGGTCGTGGAGGACACCGAGACCATCGCGGTGCCCCACCCGAAGCCGAACAGCGCTCCGGCCGCGAGCGTGATGGCGACACCCGGGACGAACAGCATCGCCGCGGCGACGTAGATCAGCGCGAAGATCGCCAGCCCCCACGGGCCGAACCCGTCGAGCCAGCCCTGCATGTCCGCGATCCACTGTTTCAGGGGCAGCGTGAGCGCGACCGCGAACAAGACCGCGATCAGGAGGCCGCCCACCATCCACTTCGCATTGGAGCTTCGGGCGCGTTTCACTTCGCGCACCATGGCTCCGAAGACTCGCGCGCTCTGCTTCGGGTAGCGGGCACGATCGCTCAGGGCCGCTCGACGTACGCGCCCGCGACGTAGCCGCCGACGAGGTTGAGAAAGAGGCGCTGTTCGAAAACGCCGGTCTCCGGGTCGTGCCCCTGGGTGTACACCCACGTGAGGCCCTTGTCCCTGTGCCACACGTCGCTCGGTGGGCCGTACCGCTCGAGCAGCGCGTCGTCCGAGAGCCGCCGCAACTCGCGGAGGGCTTCTTCCTCGTCAGCGTCCCAACGCACGAGGAGCTCCCCGATCGCCGTCCAGTCCGTCTCCATCTTCTGGCGTCGGAGCCCGCGGCTCGCGTCCGCGATGGACGCGCGCGTCTCCGCGAACTGCGTCTCGACCTGTCGGCGAAGCTCCTCGACGGCGGCGAGCACCTCCGCCATCGTCGGTCCGAGGGGCACCTCGGTCTCGCGCGCGGAGGCCAGCACGACGATCGAGTCCTCCAGCGCGTCGAGCCG
>Ga0114950_10000397_pt1 | contig 29199 bp, 24 predicted proteins | sample N075metaG_FD_83503 | JGI IMG/M metagenome (GOLD analysis project Ga0114950, IMG submission 83503) | Deep subsurface microbial communities from Kermadec Trench to uncover new lineages of life (NeLLi) - N075 metaG | ecosystem: Environmental > Aquatic > Marine > Ocean trench > Sediment | place...
AGGGCGGCCCTGGTACAGCGGCAAAGGGGCTTTCGAAAGCTTCCCGGACTGGTGGCGGACGGACGAGACATGGGAACCGTCATTTTTCCCGACGCAAAATTGAAAATTTTCCTCACAGCAAGTGTGGAGGCAAGGGCCGACAGACGCTATAAGCAGTTGAAAGAAAAAGGAGAAAGTGTTAATCTCTCGCGCCTTTTCCGGGACATTGAAAAGCGTGATAAGCGGGATATGTCGAGGTCGATATCGCCCCTAGTGCCTGCAGAAGATGCGCAGCTGATCGATTCAACGGAAATGAGCATCGAAATGGTGCTGAAGACAATTAATAAATTACTTGAGATAAGACAAGTAATTTGTTGAATATTATATATTTTTTATTTCATGCTACTGAAAGGTAGTCATTACAACGGGCCTTGTGTGCCCCTCAACCCCGGGTGGGTGGTTGCCGAATAAGGCAGTCCATCTGAGAGTAGAAATCAACATGACTGAAAGTTTTGCAGAATTACTAGAAGAGAGCTTACCAGCTCAAGGCCTCAAGCCAGGAACCATCGTTACCGGTATCATCATGGAAATACGCGACGACGCCGTGGTGGTCAATGCCGGACTCAAATCAGAAGGGTTTGTCCCCATCAGCCAATTCATGAACCTGCAAGGTGAACTGGAAGTTGCCGTGGGTGATGAAGTCCAGGTTGCGCTGGAAACCGTAGAAGATGGTTTCGGCGAGACACGACTGTCACGGGACAAGGCCAAACGTGCCCTGGTCTGGGACAAGTTGGAAGGCGCTTTCGAAAATGAAGAGACAATCGAAGGCAAGATCAGCGGGAAAGTCAAAGGTGGCTTTACCGTTGATATTGAAGACATTAGGGCATTCCTGCCGGGTTCCCTTGTAGATGTCCGACCGGTTCGCGACCCGGCCTACCTTGAAGGTAAGGACCTGGAATTCAAAATCATCAAACTTGATCGCAAACGGAACAATATTGTCGTTTCACGACGAGCGGTTGTTGAATCTGAATTCAGCGCTGAGCGTGAAGCACTGCTCGACCGCCTGGAAGAAGGCGTCATCGTGAAGGGTGTGGTTAAAAATCTTACCGATTATGGTGCGTTCATTGACCTTGGCGGTATTGACGGGCTTCTCCACATCACCGACATGGCCTGGAAACGCGTTCGCCACCCCAGTGAAGTGGTTAATGTTGCCGATGAACTGGACGTGCGCGTGTTGCGCTTTGATCGCGAAAGAAACCGGGTGTCCCTTGGTCTGAAGCAAATGGGTGACGATCCCTGGAGCGACCTTTCCAGACGCTACCCCGTTGGTGCCCGCTTGTTCGGCACGGTTTCAAACATCACCGACTACGGCTGTTTTGTTGAAATTGAAGATGGCGTGGAAGGCCTGGTTCATGTATCCGAAATGGATTGGACCAACCGTAATGTCAATCCTGCCAAGGTGGTTCACACGGGCGATGAAGTTGAAGTTCTCGTGCTGGACATCGATGAGGATCGCCGCCGAATTTCCCTTGGCATGAAGCAATGCAAGAGCAACCCCTGGGAGTCGTTCGCAGCCACCCAGAACAAGGGCGACAAGGTTACCGGAACCATCAAGTCAATTACGGATTTCGGTATCTTCATTGGACTGGAAGGCGGTATCGACGGCCTGGTTCACCTTTCTGATATCACCTGGCAGGATGCAGGTGAAGAAGCGGTACGTAATTTCCGTAAAGGCGAAGAGATTGAAGCCGTAGTACTGGCCGTTGATCCGGAGCGTGAAAGAATTTCGCTGGGTATCAAGCAAATGGACCAGGATCCTTTCGCCACTTTCATGGCAGAGCATCCGCGAGGTTCACTGGTGAAGGGTACCGTGAAGGAAGTGGATGCACGTGGTGCGGTAATTAAACTTGCCGAAAGTGTAGAGGGTTATTTACGCGCTTCCGATATCAAGGATGAACGAGTCGAAGATGCGACCAGGGAGTTGTCAGTCGGTGATGAGATCGAGGCGAAATTTGTCAGCCTGGATAGAAAGAACCGCACCTTGAGCCTTTCGATCCGAGCCAAGGATGATGCGGAACTGGCAGATGCGCTCAAAGACTACAAGCAAAGCAGTGCAGCAAGTGGCACGACTTCATTGGGAGATCTGCTCAAGGAGCAGTTGGACCAGGAGTCTTGATTGCACATTTTGTGCATTTCACCTGCGGGGCTGAAATTCAGCCCCGCTCACTTGAAATTGGTACTACAATGATCAGCAGGGACAATGTGAGGTTGCTATGACAAAATCTGAATTGATCGATCGCATGGCTGAAACACAAAGGCATCTTGCCCATTTGGATGTGGAGTTGGGGGTTAAATCCATACTGGAGCAGATGAGCGTCGTATTGGCGCATGGCGACCGTATAGAAATCAGAGGGTTTGGAAGTTTTTCACTTCATTACCGGGCGCCCCGCATGGGAAGAAACCCGAAAACCGGTGAAGCGGTGGCGCTGCCAGGCAAAAATGTACCTCACTTCAAACCCGGTAAGTCGCTTCGTGAACGCGTAGATTATTCCCACGACTGATTTTCGTTTCCAGGAGTCTGACTGACGGGCTGCTTACACCACTCTAGTGCTCCTTCAATGTGATAACTACGGATTCAGAGGTTCCCAGATGTTCCAGGACAAGGCGCAGTCCGCAGACAATGGCATGTCCTTTTCAAGGGCTGCAACGCCGTACTGGAACATCTGGGTACCTCCCTTCGGGCGAGCAGGGAAGCGGTCGTCCGTGGCGTTGCGCCGCTTGAAAAGGACCAGGCCATTACCGGCGAGACGCGCCTTCGGCAAGTGCTCCCTGCGTTGCTCTACCTCCTGCATCCCTGCAGTCGTACGGTCAACCACTTCCCAACTCGCTGAACTCGCAGTTATCACATTGAAGGAGCACCAAGCAGGAGTTTGACGTGTTTCGAATTATTTTCATCATCGTCATAACCCTGGCAGTGGCCATGGGGCTTCTTGTGGGTACTTTGAATTCAGATATGGTTGGCGTAGACCTGTTGTGGGTCCAACTCGAGTGGCCGCTCGGACTGCTGGTTCTCAGCTTCCTGTCACTGGGTTTGTTTCTCGGTCTTGGTCTGGCCTGGTTTTTTACCATACTGCCTCTGCGAGTCCAGTTAAGGAAATTGCGAAATGAGAGCCGTTCAACCAACAGGGCTTCTTGATCCTTGCCAATACGCCGTATCGAAGGCCGCGGCACTCCGCGGGTCATCCGGCATATCCAATAGCAGCAATGGCTGAATATTTATTAATAGTTTTGCTCCCACCTGCCGTGTACCTGGGCTGGTGGCTGGCAAAAACTATCGAAAGAAGATCGGTTAAAAAGCGTAGCAGGCTGTTCAATAATCAGTACTTCCAGGGTTTGAATTACCTGTTGAATGAACAACCTGACAAGGCCATCCAGGTGTTTCTGGAGTTGGCTGAGGTCAACCAGGATACCGTCGAGACACACATGGCACTGGGAAGCCTGTTTCGGCAGCGCGGTGAAGTAGACCGCGCCATTAGTTTTCACCAGAACATCATCGCCAAGCCGGGCCTGGAGTCAAGCCAGCGAACCCAGGCACTGCTTGAACTGGGGGAAGATTACATGCGAGCCGGTCTGCTGGATCGCGCCGAACGCCTGTTTTCTGAATTAATTGAAAGTGATGCACAGACCCCTTCAGCTTTACGCAGCTTGCTCGAAATTTACCAGCAAGAGAAAGACTGGGAAAAAGCTCTTGAACAAGCACGGCGTCTGGAGCAATTGACCGGGGAGAAAATGGCTGAAATTATGGCGCAATTTTGCTGCGAAATGGCAGAAGTTGCCTTGTCAGAAGGCGACAAGGAGCAGGCCAGACGCCATTTACGGCAGGCTCGTCGCCATCATCATCATTGTATCCGGGCGCGCTTTATCCTGGCCAGGTTGGCGGTTCAGGATGATGATCATCTGGCCGCGCTGGACATTTACGAAGAAATTGCAGAACTGGACGCAGACTATATCCCCGAGATATTGGAGCCATACCTGGATGCTGCGGCCAGCGTGGGGCAGTCTCAGCGGGGACGGGCAAAACTTGAAGAGTGGGTGAACGCTTATACGGGAGTCTCGTTGATTCTGAAGCTCACGGATTTGATTGAAGATGAAAAGGGCAGTGCTGCAGCAGGCAAATACCTGGTTGAGGCCATGAACTCGAACCCGTCAGTAAGGGGACTGGATCGCCTGAACGAATTTAAAGCTGAAGGCCACTTGGATCCGGGGTCAAGCGATAATATCTTCAAGGCGGTTACAGCTCGGCTTTTATCGCAACAGCCTGGGTTTCGTTGTAATCACTGTGGTTTCAGTGGACAAACTCATCATTGGCAATGTCCCAGTTGCAAAAACTGGAGCACTTCAAAAACCATTCATGGTGTTCTTGGGGAGTAGCCCGGAGGCACCGCCATGAGCCAAGCAATCTTCGTCACCGGAATCATGCTCCTTTCGTTTGTTTGTACCGGTCTTGCGGCCTGGTACGCCCGCCGCATTGGAATGGTGGATCACCCGGGAGAGCGACAAAGTCATGAAGGTGTTACTCCCCGGGGAGGGGGGATCGGAATCATTCTGGCGTTGCTTACCGCGTCTTTGTTTTTGCTCGTTGACGGCGATGAAACCTGGAGCAAGTGTGTGCTTCCCGGCATGCTCGTTCTGGCTACTCTTGGGTGGCGGGATGACCATGTTTCCCTGTCTGCACGATTTCGCTTCCTGGTTCAGCTTCTGGTCAGCATGTTTTTCCTTGGCTGTATGATTAAAAATGGTTGGATACAGGGGGTTGGCAGCAGCGTACTGGCTGTGCTGTTCCTGATCTGGATGACCAATCTTTACAACTTTATGGACGGTTCCAATGGCATGGCGGGGCTACAGGCCGTATTTGGTGGTGCCGTTTTATCCTGTTTGTTCAGTCATGCAGGCGAGTACAATCTGGCCCTGATTTCGGCTTGCGTTGCTGCGAGTTGTGCAGGTTTTCTTCCCTGGAATCTCGGCAATGCCCGGGTTTTTATGGGTGATGTTGGAAGTATCTCCCTGGGCTTCATATTCGGGGCACTACTCCTGATTGGTGTTGGCAACCAGGCTTTTTCGGTGCCGGTTGCACTGATGGTTATGCTGGTTTTTATCATTGACAGCACCCTGACCCTGATCGGAAGGATATTGAAGGGGGAGCAGTGGTATAATGCCCACAAACAACATTTGTATCAGCGATTGATTGCACAGGGATGGACACATGGCCGTGCCGCACTGTTTTACCAGGCAATTAATCTTGTGGTGCTTACGCCGGGTATTTTGATTGCAGTCATTTATCCGGCGCTGGCCTGGGTTGTTGCCTTGATTTTAATCCTGGTTCTGACCTCGGCCTGGTACCTGCTTATAAAAAGGAATGGAGTGCTCGTACAAGCTCAATAATATATGAACGTTCTACGCTATCTGCATTATCCGCGCGCTGCGGTGGTCGGGCATGATCTTGTCATGGTCGCCGTTTCGTGGCTTGCTGCCGGCTGGATGATTCACCGTGGCGGCATTGCTGGCGTCAACCAAAATTTATCCCTGATGAGTGAGCTGATACTTGTGCTGATGTTGCAAGGCTTGGTTTTCTGGTTCACCGGTCTTTACAAGGGGTTATGGCGATTTGCCAGTTTTCCGGATATGTGGAATATCGCTCGCGCAGCAATATTCGGCACGATTCTTATTATTGCCGTAACTACCGTTCTTCATGGTTCTGAACTCAGGCAGGTATTGGGGGCATTGCTCATTTATCCCGGCATCCTGTTCCTGACTCTGGGGCTGCCGAGAATGTGCTACCGCTTCTGGAAAGATTCCAGATTATCGGCCAATTCTTCGAGTGATGGACAACAACGGGTACTGGTGCTCGGCGCAGGCAGATCAGGCGCCTTGCTTGAACGTGAGCTACGCCATCGCGGCCGCCTGGATGTAGTGGGGTTTCTGGACGATGATCACCGCTTGCGCGGAGCTCAGGTACATGGCATTCCCGTGATTGGGCCGATTAACAGCCTGGCCCGGGTATGCAAGGAAATGAATGCAAGCCTGGCCATTATTGCCATGCCTTCGGCCACCAACCAGCAAATGCAACAGATCGTTGAAATTTGCGAAAAAAGCAATATTGAATTCAGAACACTACCAACGTTGAATGAGTTAGGTAGCAAGGCCACGCGGATCGATGATCTGAAGCGTGTTGTTATTGATGATCTGCTGGGGAGAGAACCGGTGTCCCTGGTGTGGGACCCCATTCGTGAGGGCTTGTCGGGTAAGCGCGTGATGATTACCGGGGGAGGGGGTTCCATAGGCTCTGAACTGTGCCGGCAAATTGCGCGCCTCAACCCGGTAGAACTGATCGTTATTGATAACGGAGAATATGCACTTTATCGCATTGATCATGAATTGCGCAGCGAGTTTCGGGACCTGATTTTCTCTAGCGTTCTTGGAGATATCTGTGATTCAGCCACCGTGGAAAAAGTGGTCGGTGAATACAAGCCGGATATGATTTTTCATGCCGCAGCGTACAAGCATTTACCGATTCTCCAGACCCAGTTGCGTGAAGCATTCAGAAATAACGTGTTGGGAACCATGCGACTCGCTGAGGCTGCAGAGAGACATGGTGTGGGAACCTTTGTATTGATCTCCACCGACAAGGCGGTCAATCCTGCAAACATCATGGGTGCGACCAAACGTGTTGCGGAAATGTATTGTCAAAATATGAATGCACGCTCGCAAACGCGATTCATTACCGTTCGTTTCGGAAATGTTCTTAACTCCAATGGCAGTGTTGTGCCCTTGTTCAAGGAGCAAATTGCCAAAGGCGGGCCGGTTACGGTGACCCATCCGGAAATATCCAGATATTTCATGACAATATCTGAAGCCAGCCAGCTTATTATGCAGGCAGCAGTCTTGGGTGGCGGTGGAGAAATTTATGTGCTGGATATGGGTGAACCGGTCAAAATTACCTACCTGGCAGAGCAGTTGATCCGGCTTGCCGGCAAAGAACCCGGGATAGATATCCAGATCGTGTACACAGGATTACGGCCAGGTGAAAAACTGTTTGAGCAGTTATTCCATGAGCTGGAACCTTACGAGCAAACAAAACACGAGAAAATATTCCTTGCCCACCCCCGCGAGGCAGGCTGGGATGATCTGAGCCCTGAATTGCGCGAAGCCGAACTGGCTGTCAAGCGATATGACACCGATAAACTGCAGAAAATTCTCCTGCGGCTGGTACCCGAGTTAGACAGGACTTCAGTTGGTATCGAGCCCAATACTTCAAAAGTCGTTCCCATTCATCGTTCCAATAAGCCTTGAAGGACTTGCTGGTGAGCGCGGGTAAGCCGGTCAGAAAAGCGGTTTTTCCCGTTGCAGGTCTGGGTACCCGGTTTTTGCCGGCAACAAAATCCATTCCGAAAGAAATGCTTCCGATCGTGGACAAGCCCCTGATCCAGTATGCCGTTGAGGAAGCTCTGGAAGCCGGCATTGAGACCTTGATATTCGTTACCAGTCGAAAAAAGCATGCAATATCTGACCATTTCGATTCCGCCTACGAGTTGGAAACGCGGTTGGCCGATGCGGGGAAACTGGATTTGCTGAAGCAGATAACGGAGATTGTTCCGGAAAATGTCAGCAGAGTACATGTCACACAGTCCGAGGCACTGGGATTGGGGCATGCCGTTTTGTGCGCTGAGTCGGTCGTGGGCGATGAGCCTTTTGCGATTTTGCTGGCGGATGACTTGATTCGCAGCCAGGGCAGGGGTGCTCTGGCGCAAATGGTGGATGTCTATGATCAAACAGGTGCCAGCGTCATCGGTGTAGAGGAAATTGCCCGGGAGATGACAGCAAGTTACGGCATTGTTGGCGTCAATAACGAAGATTATGGTTCTTCCCGGGCTAAGGAAATTCATACCATCGTGGAAAAACCGGCCCCTGAAGATGCACCGTCCCGCCTTGGAGTGGTTGGGCGCTATGTGTTATCAGCGGATGTTTTTTCCTGTTTGCGGAATGTTCAGGCCGGGGCAGGTGGCGAAATACAGTTGACCGATGGCATCGCGGCCATGATGAACACACACAAAGTTCTCGCGTGTCCGTTCACCGGTGTCCGCTACGATTGCGGTAGCCGGCAGGGATTCATAAAGGCCACGATCGACTATGCTTTAGATCATCACGATTTGCGAGATGAGATCCTCAAGCACATGTCTGATTTGCTCGCGCACCATTCGGCTGGCAAAATGCCTGGAAAAAGCTGAACGGCCCCGCTTGAGATCCTTGTGCTGAATTCAGGTGCCATATGCGTGTAAGGGAAAAGCGGGCATATCCAAGCGGAAAAATTATTCGAATTGAACATTGTTCGCGCATACTCGCTGACAATCCCTGGGGGGATCCTGATCAACGGGAAGTTGCTGTTTATCTGCCTCATGATTACAAGCCATCCGGTAATCCGCTCATAGCTTTATGGGATCTGGCAGCGTATACCAATTCCGGCCCAGGGCATCTTAACTGGCGTAACCAGGGTGAAAACCTGGTTGAACGGCTGGACCGCCTGGTAGCAGAAGGGCGTCTGTCTTCTACGGTTGTTGTGATACCTGATTGTTACACTTACCTTGGCGGTAACCAGTATGTAAATTCAGCTTCGGTGGGGCGATATGCGGACTACCTGGTTGAAGAACTCGTTCCCCTGGTCAGTGAGCATATTAACGTTGTCGACAGCCGTGACGGACGAGGACTTTTCGGCAAGTCATCCGGTGGCTACGGCGCCCTTTTCCATGCCATCAACTATCCTGAAACCTGGGGTGCCGTCGCCAGCCATGCAGGAGATACCGGCTTCAACCTGGTTTACCCGCCTGAATTTCCAACTGTTTGCCGTGTTTTGGCCGGTTTCGGGGGTGATGTTGACGCTTTTATCCAGTCTTTTTGGCGAAAAAACCGCCCGGTTGGTGAAGATTATTCGACCATGATGATTCTGGCTATGGCAGCCAGTTATGATCCTGACCCTAAGTCACCCCAAAAAATCAGGCTACCCTTTGACTTGAGAACCTGCGAGTTGATTCCCGAACGGTGGCAGAACTGGCTATCTTTCGACCCGCTTAATATGGTGGAAAAGGGTGCGGTGGCGCTGAAGTCTTTGCATGGACTGTATATCGATGTAGGGCGTCATGACCAGTACAACATTCAGTTCGGAAGCAGGCAACTGGTGGATCGATTGAAACGGTTCGGGGTTAAGCATCATTATGAAGAATTCGACGGCAGTCACTCTGGAATAGACTGGCGCCTGGACCACTCACTTCCATTCATGGTCGCGTCCTTGAAAAAGGCTATCAAAGGTGCAATTTAGTTAATCGTATACAAGCGAAACCAGGGCCCACAGAAATGATTGAAATCAGTGACAGTGCACAGCAGTATTTCACGCGCCTAATCGAACAACAGGATGAAGAGGGGCTGGGCTTACGTATTGCCGTGAATCATCCCGGAACACCGGGTGCAAGCTGTGATCTTCAGTTCAGCCCGGAAGGACAACGAATGTCGGATGACATCGTTGTCCCTTACGATGGTTTCGACCTGTACGTGGCCAAGGCAAGTGAACCGTGGCTGAAGGAAGCATCGATTGATTTCGAAGAAGATGAAACCGGCGGCCAGTTAACCATCAAAGCCCCAGGGATCAAGGGCTCGGAGCCTTCCTCAAGTGACAGCATTGAGGAGCGGGTGGGCTGGTTACTTGAGACCGAAATAAACCCTTCCCTGGCTTCACATGGTGGACATGTATCGCTGGTGGAAATAACCGAGAAAATGGAAGTTGTATTACAGTTCGGTGGTGGTTGCCAGGGTTGTGGTATGGCTGATGTAACCCTCAAACAGGGCATTGAGCAAACACTGGTGCGGAATTTCCCAGAGATAACCGCCATATTGGACTCTACGGACCATCAGTCGGGCCAAAATCCGTATTACGCCGATGGCCAAAGCGGAACTTCAGCTGTCTGATCAAGCCAGCCGCGGATATTATTTTATTGAAAGGTCCTGCAGTCCATCCTGACTGGCATACCAGGCTGCAAGATCCAGGATGTCCTGATTACTGAGCACTGAAACCATGCCGGACATAATCGGATTTACGCGGGCGCCGGAACGGTAGTCGCTAAGAGCCTGGGCCAGGTAGCTCGCATGTTGTCCGGCGAGATTGGGAAAGCTGGGGTCCGTGCTTTCACCGGTGATGCCGTGGCAAGCCTCACAGACGCTGGCTTTTTCCTTTCCGGCCAGAGCATTGCCTTTGGCCTGTAATGAAAAAGGGATGGTGGTAAGCAGGACCAGCCACAGGATGCCCTTGACCATTGTTTTCGTGTCCATCTCCTTACCCCTTTCCCAGTGAAGCGAAGTAGGCTGAAATATCTTCGATGTCTTCACTGCTCAGACTGGCGGCCTGTAGTTCCATTGTGGAATGATCTCTTTCCCCGTTTTTGTAGGCCTGCAGGGCAGACACCAGGTATTCATAGTTTTGCCCACCAATTTTTGGCACTTTGTAGGTCGGGTATATATTGTTGTAACCAGGGATTCCGTGGCAACCGGTGCAGGTGTAAGCTTTGGTTTTTCCTGCTTGTATATCACCTGCAGCGAGGGCTGAACCCAGCGGAAAAATACTCACAAGAAATGCAAATGCCAGGGTTGTGTTTTTAATGAGTTGACGCATAAAAATCTCAATCTCGTCAGCATTATTCAAGAAAGCGGGGTTTCAATTTGAGCTTCCCGCCCGGGATTCCAACAGTCGGCGATTATACCTGCTGACACAGCTCAAACCAACGATTGACGCATATAAAGACTGCAAGCTTCCGCAGGTGCAGGAGTGACCATGTGGTTGTTTTTGCCAAATCTTTAACATCCTGACCAGTGTTGAAGGGGATTTTTGTAACCCTATTCGGTTTAGGCCGTCTTCTTTAGTGGGTTATAGCATGTGGCCCATTTATTGCATCACTATCAATGCAAGCCCCCTGGGGCGGAATATACAAGGCCGGGTGCCGTCGTGGTGTGACGTTTGATTGAATGGAGGCGGCTTGGTATGACATTTGGCATATAGCAAAAAACTTTGACTGTGTTAGTGTTGTAGTCAAATAAAACACCATTGGTGGAGCGACCATGAAATTTCAAAAAAACAGGCAATTGGCAAATAAGGTTTTAATCATTCTCATGCTATCAGCAACGGTTCTGATTCAAGGCTGCATGAGCCAGGCTAATGGCAGCGCAGACGAGATTGCAGCTGATGAAGCACTGGCTATTCCGGTTGAAGCAACAAAAGTTGCCGAGAGCGACATGGCGGCTTATTACTCTGGAACCGCGACCCTGGAGGCAGATGAGCAGGCTACCGTTGTATCCCAAATCACGGGTGTTGTTCTGGAAATCAAGGTTGAAGAAGGTGACTTCGTAGAGGCTGGACAGATTCTGGCCCAGGTTGAAACGGATCGCTATTCTTTGCAGGTGGAGCGGGCCAATGCGGCTTTTATACGCCTGGAGATGGATTTTCAGCGCAAAAAAGAGTTGTATACCAAACAACTGGTCAGCGCGGAAGATTATGAGCGGGTTGCCTCGGAGTATGCAGCCCAGAAGGCCGGGGTCGAACTGGCAAAGCTCGATCTTGAATACACCAAAATTCGTGCACCCATTTCAGGATATATCTCTGAGCGGCTGGTTCGTGTCGGAAACCTGGTGAAATTACACGACCCGGTTTATCGCATTACCAATTACGATCCATTACTGGCCATCTTGCATGTTCCGGAAAGGGAACTGAGCGTCCTGCGTAAAGGCCTGGAAGTTTCCATGTCACTGGATGCCTGGCCGGATGAAACATTTTTCGGAGAAGTGATTCGTATCAGCCCTGTTGTAGATCCGGCCACCGGAACCTTCAGGGTTACGGCTGTAATCAGGGATCATGCTCAAATGCTGAAACCCGGCTTGTTCGGGCGGGTTGGAATTTTATACGATTTACACAGGGATGTTCCGGTCATACCCAGAAGTGCGGTGATAACCGAAGACGAGCTTAGCCATGTATTCGTTATCAGTGAAGAAGGTAATGCGGCCCGGCGGAACATTCAACTCGGATACGAGCGAGAGGGTCTGATCGAGGTTCTTGTCGGTTTGGCGCATGGCGAAACCGTAGTGACAGCCGGTAAAGGCAGCCTCAGTGATGGAACGCTGGTTGAGGTGGTTAACCTGGAATCGGTACCAGAGGCATGAAACTGGTTGAAATAGCCACGCGAAGACGCGTGGCTATTTCCATGGGTGCTGTAAGCCTGGTCCTGTTCGGCTTGATTGCGCTCAAAGATCTGAAAGTCAATCTACTGCCGGATCTCTCCTACCCCACACTGACCGTGCGCACGGAATATCGAGGTGCTGCTCCTGAGGAAATTGAAACATTACTCACGCGCCCGGTAGAAGAAGCTGTTGGTGTTGTTAAAAACATTGTTTCCGTAAAGTCGGTTTCCCGGGCCGGACAGTCAGATGTAATCCTGGAATTTGCCTGGGGTACGAACATGGATCGCGCCGGGCTGGACGTGCGCGAGAAACTGGAGGTCATGCAATTACCGCTGGAATCCAGCCGTCCATTATTGCTGCGTTTTAATCCGGCTACCGATCCGATTATGCGTTTTGGATTGATAAGCATAAGCCCGGCTGATCTGGAAGATAAGGAAAAAGCCGAAGGGTTCATGGCGCAATCGGATGAGTCATCACTCAAATCATTACGTCGCTATGCCGATGAAGAAATCAGGAAACGCCTGGAACCCGTAGAGGGAGTCGCTGCCGTAAAAATCAGCGGTGGCCTGGAAGATGAGATTCAGATCGAAATCAACCAGAGCAAGATGGCGCAACTGAATCTATCGCTGGAAGAACTAAGTGCAAGACTTGCCGCTGAAAACATCAATGTTTCGGCGGGCAGACTTGAGGAGGGCACGCAGCGTTACCTGGTACGAACCATCAATCTATTCAAGTCGATAGAGGAATTTGGCAGCCTGATAATCACCCCGGGAGAAGGCCGGCCCGTGTATTTACGCGATATTGCCAATGTTCGTGCCGGATACAGCGAGCGCGAGGCCATTATCCGGATGAACGGCGAAGAAGCCGTCGAAGTGGCGATTTACAAGGAAGGCGATGCCAACACGGTCAGTGTGGCAAAGGGTATCAAGAAACGCCTTGAGGCAATTTCCAAAGAAATGCCACAAGGCATGTCCATGGTAGTAGTCGATGACCAGTCTATATTTATCGAACGTGCGATCAGCGAGGTGGTCAATGCGGCAGTTTTGGGCGGGCTGTTGGCGGTACTGGTCATTTTCGTATTCCTTCGTAATGCCTGGTTCACCTTCACCATAGCGCTATCCATACCTGTATCCATCATTGCCACATTTTTCTTCATGGGGCAGGCCGGAATTTCATTGAACATCATGTCGCTGGGAGGAATTGCACTGGCAACCGGACTGCTGGTGGATAATGCCATTGTCGTACTCGAAAATATTTCCCGTTATCGTGACCAGGGAGAAGACCTGGTCAGCGCAGCAATTAAGGGCACCAGCGAGGTCGCAGGCGCAGTAATTGCCGCCACACTGACCACCATTGCTGTCTTCCTGCCGCTTGCATTCGTTGACGGAATTGCAGGCCAATTATTCCGTGACCAGGCACTGACGGTAACTTTTGCCCTGGCAATTTCTCTAATTGTTGCGGTGACGCTGATTCCGATGATGGCATCTTCCCGGGGGCAGCAGGCGGTTCCCCGGGATTCTGGCAACAAAGGGATTGGTCGCTGGTTTGCAAAAACATACAGCAGCCTGTTGAACCGGGCACTGCAGCACCGGTTTATGACGCTGGCCGTATCCATTGGTTCCCTGGTTATGGCGCTTGTGATTTTGCAGGGAATTGGCACAGAGTTGATTCCCCGAATGGAGCAGGGGCGCTTTAATGTGATGTTGGAAGCAGCACCGGGTACGCCGCTGGAGGAAACCGACCGTATAGAAAGCAGTTTGCAACGCCAGGCCGCTGCAGACCCCGATGTGAATTACGTTTACGGTGTGGCCGGTTCCGGAAATCGGATTGATGCCAATCCGATCGAAAGCGGAGAGAATATTGCACGAATGCTGGTGGCCATGAAGGCATCAGCTACTGCGGAAGATCAGGCCAGGGTTATTCGGGATATGCGCAGCCGGGTAAAGGGCATTGCCGGTCTGGATGCCAATTTCTCATCTCCTGAGTTGCTCAGCTTCGACAAGCCACTGGAGATTGAGATCCATGGTTATGACCTGGATTCGCTACGTCTTGCCAGTGACGAGGTGTTGCGGCGTTTGCGTTCATCAGACCGCTTTGTCGATGTGGATTCCAGCCTTGAGCGCGGGCATCCGGAAATACAGATATTTTTCGACCAGGAGCGTGCTGCTGCACTTGGTCTGACCGTGAAACAGATTTCTGACCAGGTTGTCGGCAAAATCCGTGGCCAGGTAGCTACCCGTTTCAGTTGGAGGGATCGAAAAATTGATGTCCTGGTTCGTTTGGCTGAAGAAGAACGTCAGTCTATCGCCGCGGTTCGTAATTTGATTGTTAATCCAAAAAGTGAACGGCCGGTTCCATTGTCTTCAGTGGCTGAAATTCGGGTATCCGAGGGCCCGGCACAAATTCGCCGCAGTAACCAGGAACGCCTGGCACTGGTGCGGGCCAACGTTGCCTATGGCGACCTGGGAAATGCAGCCCGGGAAGCAGAAGATCTTCTGGCTGACATGAAGCTGCCTTATGGTCTGACATTAAATATTACCGGTCAAAGTGAAGAAATGACGGCATCGTTCAAATCTCTCATGTTTGCCCTTGGTCTGGCCATATTCCTGGTCTACCTGGTCATGGCTTCCCAGTTCGAATCTTTACTCCATCCTTTCGTTATCCTGTTTTCGATCCCGTTGGCCGCAGTTGGCGTTGCCCTGGCTCTTTGGATTACCGGTACGAATCTCAGTGTGATTGTGTTTATCGGCCTGATTATGCTGGCTGGAATTGTTGTCAATAATGCGATCGTACTGGTCGACCTGATAAATCAGCTGCGCCGGACTGGTATGGAGCAGATGAGTGCGATCAGGGAGGCTGCCAGCCTTCGTTTTCGGCCGATCATGATGACGGCATTAACAACCATTCTTGGGTTGCTGCCAATGGCAATGGGACTGGGTGAAGGTTCAGAAATGCGAACACCGATGGCGATAACAGTCATCGGCGGCCTCTTGACCTCAACCATGTTGACCCTACTTGTTGTGCCCGTGATGTATTCGCTTCTGGATCGGCGAACATATTCTCCAGTCGAGAGTAACTGAAATCATGTCGCCTGCACGCTTTGCAATGAAGCGACCGGTCACTATCGTCATGCTGTTTGTTTCCATGGTGGCGATTGGCCTGGTATCGAGCCGGCTACTGCCGCTGGAATATTTTCCAGCGGTCGACATCCCCTTCATTATTCTGGATATTCCTTACGAGGGTTCCACTCCCGAAGAGGTTGAACGGGAAATTACCCGGCCTGCCGAGGAAGTTCTTGCAACCCTGAGTGGAATCAAACGCCTGGAATCCACTTCAACCGCCAACGGCGCGAACCTTGAGGTAGTTTTTGACTGGGGCACGGATGTTGCGGTCAAAGCGGTTGAAGCGCGTGAGCGCGTCGAGGCGATTCGGGACCAGCTTCCAGCCGATGTGCGACGTATTAATGTTATGAAATTCAACTTTACGGATATGCCGGTACTGACACTGCGTATCTCCAGTGAACGTGATCTTTCCACCGCATACGATATGCTGATGCGTAGCCTGGTCAGGCCCCTGCAGCGTCTGCCGGGTGTCGCCCGGGTGGACTTTCAGGGTATTGAACCCCGGGAAATCAGAATCGAATTGATTGCAGACCGGGTGATTGCCCATGGCATCGACCTGATACAGTTACAACAGCAACTCAGGCAGGTAAATTTTTCAGATTCAGCGGGCCTGATTCGCGACGGCGATACCCGTTACCGGGTAAACCCTCGTGGGCAATACCGTTCCATCGATGAGATCAGGGACCTGGTGATTTCCAGGACCGGTTTGCGCCTGAGTGATATCGCGGAAATAAAATACCATAGCAAGCGGCGTGATTATGCACGCCATCTGGACCAGAAATACGCAATTGGCGTCAGTATTTACAAGGAAAGTGGCTCTAACCTGGTGGAAGTCGGCAAGCGGGTAGAAGATGAAATTGCACGTATTGCCAAAACCCCGGAAATGCAAGGCATAAAATTGTTTTTCCTGGAGAACAAAGCAAAAGGTGTCAGCGATTCGCTGGGTGCTTTGCTTAAAGCGGGACTTTTCGGCGCCCTGTTATCCTTGCTGGTTTTGTATTTTTTCCTGCGCAGTATCAAGACAACACTAATGGTTTCACTGGCGGTTCCGATTGCCATAACCATTACTCTGGGCGTGATGTATTTTCTCGGCTTGTCGCTGAATATTCTTTCCATGATGGGGCTGATGCTGGCGGTTGGCATGTTGGTTGACAATGCCGTTGTGGTCAGTGAAAGCATTCATACAGAGCACGAAAAAACACCTGGTGATGCAGTGGGCTCAGCACTTCGGGGTGTCCATGCCGTCGGTCTTGCGGTTGCGGCCGGTACGGTTACCAGCGCGGCGGTATTTTTGCCTATCATTTTTGGTGAGAAGGACCAGATATCCATTTTTCTGACCCACGTTGCGGTTGCCATCGTGGTGTCGCTGGTTGTTTCCCTGTTAATCGCGCAAACCATCATTCCATTGCTTGCATCACGGATTGACCGGCCCGCATCCAGCAAACAGAACGCCATGGTCGAACATCTGAAATCCGTTTACCTGCGCTTGCTGCACTGGAATATGCGGCATCGCTGGCTTGCCGCAGGCATGGTGGTTTTGACCCTGGTTTCAGCCGTAATCCCCATTTCCATTGTCGAAACGGATATGTTTCCACAGGACCAGACACGCCAGTTGTATCTCAATTTCAATCTTGATGGCAGTTACCCACTGGCCAAACTGAAGGAATCTGTGGATCGGATTGAGAATTACCTTTACGGCAACCAGGAGTTATTCGAAATTCGTGCGGTTTACACCTATTACAGTGAACGGGGTGACGCGATCTCGGTCATCCTGCTTGAGGATGATAAGAATGCCTTGCGGTCCGCACATGAAATTTCGACAGACATCATGGATGGCTTACCTAAAATCGCGATCGGTCAGCCGGCTTTCGGGTTTGACCGCATTGGAGGAGGAGACAAACTCAACATCACCCTCACGGGATCTTCCAGTGAGGTCCTGCGCAATCTGGGCGATGATGCGGTACGTATCCTGTCTTCAGTTGAGGGGCTCGCCGGGGTCGTTTCTGCAGCATCAGCGGGCGATCAGGAAATCCAGGTGCGCGTCGACAGGGAACGGGCCAATCTGCTTGGATTTTCAACCTGGGAAGTCGCACAGGCTGTTTCAATTGCTATCCGTGGGGTTGAATTGCGCGAATTCAAAGGGGAGGATGGGGAAATCCCTATCAGGCTGCAGTTTCGGGAGGAAGATCGCCAGGAAATTTCAGACTTACGCGACATCAAGTTGCGTAACCGCGATGGTGTTTCCATTCCTTTGATGTCCATGGTTAATTTTACCCGGGGCACCGGTCCTACAAAAATTCAACGTCTCGACCGCCAGACCGCTTTGCGGGTGACCGCACAATTGGATGGCATCACGGCTGAAAAGGCCAGGGAACTGGTAAAAGAAAAGATGGACCTGATGCAATTGCCAAGCGGATATAATTGGAAATTCGGTGGCGGATTTGATGACGATGAAGAAGCCATGCAAAAGATGCTGTTCAATATCCTGCTGGCAATTGCCATTATTTATATCGTACTTGCCGCCCAGTTCGAGTCTTTAATTTACCCTCTGAGTATGATTTGCACGATCATATTTTCGGTCATCGGTGTGTTCTGGTTCTTCCTGATAACCGGCACGACGTTCACCCTGATGGCGATGATTGGAATCCTGATTCTGATCGGGGTAGTGGTGAACAACGGTATCGTTCTCATCGATCATGTCAACCAGTTGAGGTTGCAGGGATTGTCCCGGGATGATGCTCTGATCAGAGCGGGAGGAGAACGTTTGAGGCCCATCCTGATGACGGTGGGCACCACGGTGCTTGGCCTGGCTCCATTGTGTATCGGCACAACGCAACTGGGTGGGGACGGTCCGCCTTACTTCCCGATGGCCAGGGCCATTGTTGGTGGGCTTCTGTTCTCTACCTTCGTCAGCCTGGTGCTGCTTCCGACAATCTATACCTGGTTGGATGTGATCAGGCACTGGCCCGGGAATCTATTTCGCTGGCTGGGAAGGAAGTTGAGCAGGAAAGCACTTGTACAGGAAATTTAACACTAAGCTGGACTTAGTGTTTGTTTGGCTTGGTCAATGGTATTTCCGCCTGCGAGTACGTCGAGGCGACCGGCGAGTTAAGTCAATTCAGGATTTTAGTGGCGTTGTTTCAGGTGCGCTTTAACGTCGAAGAATATTTTCAGGCCGATAACGATGAGCAATACCGGGGTGAGTTCTCCCAGGATTATGGTTAGCCCACCGCCGAAAATTATCACCAGGTGCATGAAAATTATTCGGCTGTAGGGTTCCGTCATCTGAGTTTTAAGTGTGCTTCTCTCATATTCACGGCGGCCAAGAAAATTCTTGAAAAATGAAAAAGCATGACTGAAAAACAAGGCAGCCAATGCCGGCCATAGAATAATGAATAGTTGTACAAGCTCTGCCAGATCGCCGGCAGATGCATTTCCGTTTCCGGCTCCTTTCACGAACAAGGTGTAGATAAACAGGAAATGAATGGCCATAAAGCCGCCGAAGTGGCCGACAAAAAACGGTCCGGCCAGCAAGGACATCCATCGGCCAATCACGATAATCTTGCAGAGATTAAAAAAACCGATTACGGCACTCTCGGCCCAATAAAGAACCATCACATCACTGAGGTTCCAGTCAAGAAAGACCATTCCGGCAACCGGGATCAAATTGGCAATTACCAACAGCAGGGTCGAGGGAGAGCTCAGTGAGACCGGGGCACTCTTGATCGGCAGTTCCGCGGGTTTGAGCCTGGACTCAGCTTTTTGTTCAGAACCCCACCCGGTATCCATTTCCCCGGGTAAAGCCTCACCACGGCGAATGGTTGAACCGCTTGCCATCTGAATCTCGCTTTTCAGTGCCGCAAGCTCGGCGCCGCTTATTTCAGAACCCACGGCAACCTCAATGCTGCCGTAGTCAAAGACCAAATGAGACCCGCGCCAGGATTTACCCGATTTTGCCGCCGGGTTCTCGAGGCGGAAATTTCGCATTTTCGAAACGTCGTAATTTACGCTTACACCAAGCAGTGGTAAGCCGATGAAAATCTCAACGGTACCCGGACGCGCTCTTAATATTTCTCTGCCAAACAACATCATCACCAGGATGAGGCTCATAATCAGTGGAGCGATGGTCCAGCCGAGTAACCAGGCGCTGAGAAATACGGCGCCCACCAGATCGAACAGGGAGTCGAACTGGCTCCATTCAGCAGCCGCCTGCTGAAGGGTCAGAACGGCAGGGATCAAAAAAATAATGTCCATGGTTGCCAGGATCAGTATGGCAATCCAAGAGCGCCTGAATGGAAAGACCCTGAGTAAGCTGCTCTTGTCATTCCCCAGGTCGAATCCTACTTTGAAACCCGGCCTTGGTCCCCGTTTGTTCATCCTGGCCTCAAACAGCCTGCTTGAATTGTGATGAGGCAACTGTCAACCCTGATTTTTTCCACATAGGATTCTCTTTACCAGTCGCAGGTTTCGCGCAACTCATCAATTTCATTGATTAATCCACCGGTATTGAACTCCAGGGTTACGGATGATTTGCCAAACGGAGCTGTCCGGATAAGGAATAAATCCTGAGTCATCATTTGCTTAATGAGTGCAATTGCCCGGGGGGAAAACGTGGCTTCATTATCAGTAGACAAAGACCAGGTCTCTGCAACTGACGGATCAGACCCGACTCTCCAGGTAACTTCCGGGTCGTATGTGCCGAGATATTGACGCCAAACAACATAGGCGCTGGTGGTGCCCTGATTGCAAGTTAATACCAGAATGACGTTTTCGCGCTGTGAGGCTGTGCGCTTGACTGCCCTGATCAGCATTTGTATGTCTTTTGAACCGTCGAGTGGATTCGTATCCACGATTTTCTGCCAGTGTGGCCTATATTCTATTTGTGGAGTCGCTATTTCGTCACAGGCCGGGACGAACAGGATTGAGGAAATTACGATAGCTGATCTGCTTAATATTGAGCCGAACAAGTTGTACATTTCAATTCTTCGGCCAGAAGGAAAATTCCCCGCATGGGACCTCACACCACCTCGGTCATTCCCTCGACGGGCAGTACAGCTTCAGTTTTGCTGCCATAGTCTTTCAGGGTCGATGTACAAAATTCAAGCTTGCGTTCAATGGCATCATCGTTCTGGTCAGGATCATGGTGATGAATCCACAGGCGCTCGACCTCGGCAAGGTGTGCGAGGCGGCACACTTCACTTAGCGAAGAATGACCCCAGTGAACTCGTGAAGCATATTCTTCATCGAAATAGGTGCAGTCGTGCACCATCACATTGGCTCCGCGACAAAAATCCGCCAGGGATTGCATGAACTCTTCATCGGCAAACTCAGAGTCCGCCGGGTAGAGTTCATTATCGGTGATGTAACAGAAACTGCGGCCCTGGTAGTCGACACGGTAGCCGAGGCAATGTCCCGGATGCTTGAGCATGATCGAACGAACGCTGATCCCGTCAAGGTCCATTTCCTGCTCGCTAATCTCATGAAAAGAGACATGAGCACCAAACTCCCGCACGGTTATCGGGAAATAGACCCCGTCCATCTGCGCCTTCATGAGTTGATCAAAACCAATCTCGTCCTGGGCAGATCCGTGCACGCGTACTTCGTTGCCGGGGATGTATAACGGTGTGAAGAAGGGGAAAGCGTTGATGTGATCCCAGTGCGGGTGCGTTATGAGCAAGTCCGCCGTGATGCGTGAATTTCCAGCTTTTAATAAGGCGGTACCGAAACTCTTGATGCCTGTGCCGGCGTCGAAAATCAAGTGGCGCTCAGGTGAAAACTGTAATGAATAACAGGAAGTATTACCGCCGTAGCGAATATATCCTTCCTGTGGCATCGGTAGAGTACCTCGTACGCCCCAGGCCGAAAGCTGCATTGAATCCAGTGATTGCATAACCGTAAGAAATTTGTCTATCGTGAACGGCTTCACGATGTAGCCGTTCGCACCCATTCGTTTTGCCTTGGTGCGATCGGCCTCGTAGGCTTTGGCAGATGCCATTATGATACGTAAATCAGCAAGCTCTTTATCCGCGCGAATCATGCGGCAGACTTCAAAGCCGTTGACCTCCGGCATCATGATGTCGCAGATAAGCAGGTCCGGCTGATACTTGCGAAGGAAATCCATTATTTCTGCCGGCCGATTCGTCCCCTCGACTTCGTGCCCGGCAGCCTGCAGCAACTGCACGGTCATTTTTATCGCCATTGAGCTGTCATCAAGAACGAGAATTTTTAAAGGTTCTGCGGTCATTTCTGCCTTTCAAACGGCGTTGATGCCAGAAAATATTTTCTGGTAGCAAGGTAAGTAGTTGATTTATTAGAATATTGTTTAGACAACTCACGCAACCCCCTGTATTGAATATGAAGTATAAACCACCTTATTCATTATTCTGCAAGTTTTCAGGCAGTGGAAACCAGGTTGGGTAGCGAGTTGCCATCAAGATCATAAGAAAAAACCGGCCAAACCATGCAACAAAGCCTTGATGCTCAGGGAATATTCACTTTATCGTCCACACGCCATTTCAGTAATAATTGATTTGTTGAATCCAACAGATGTTTGGGTATGTCCGCCAGTGTCATCGAAGCCTCGCAGGCCACGCTGCCGTCCGGTAGATGGATTTTTCCTTCCGCCTTGCCCAGGCGCCCCCTGAGGCGAATAATTCTACCGACAATCCGGAGTGGCGTTTCCACCGGTACCGGTTGGCGATACAGGACTTCCAGCCTGACGGACATCATAAAATGATGCGGATCGCCGATCATTGAAACCCGGGCCACCACTTCATCCAGCATGGACGCCAGCACGCCGCCATGAACAATGCCGGGATAACTCTGATAATGCTTGGGAACGGAATACTGGCTGCTCACCTCACTCTCGCCATTATCGAAAAACTTCATGTACAGGCCGACCGGATTGGCGCGACCGCAAACAAAGCACATCTCGGAATTGGGTTGTTGATTCTGGTGCATAGTGGCTTACCGTTCGTTTTTTTGCAGTCCGTCTCTGGAATGCCATGATGGTTTTCGATTGAATCACCCGCCAAGCGGGCCGGAAACAAACCCCTGAGGCTCGTCAATGATTACAAAAAGGCTCTGGTGGTAGTGCTCCCTTACACTTTGTGGATCATAAGCAAAAAGCGTCACAAGGGTCGAGAATACTTCGAAATGTGAAGCGTGGTGGAAATTTTTCAAACAGGTATGTTCAATTTTTCCATGCAGAACATCGTTGCCCGACCAGACCAGTAAAGGCGAAACGGCTTCATTTTGTTGTGCGCGATTTAAAGTCTATGGACCTTGATCGCAAACGTGTCACCCGGTTTCCAGTGCATCCAGTGCTTTTTGCCGAGGGTCCTTTCACCCGCGTTAAGTAACTCGATCCGGTATTGCGAGGCAAGGTGTTGAATCAAATAACGCGCTACGCTGAATATCATGTGAGCGCCCAGGCAACTGTGCTTGCCCATGCCAAGAGGTGAGAATTCGGTTGGCAGGAACTTCTTTGGCAGGAATCGATCCGGATCAAATTTACCCGGGTTCTGAAAAGAATCCGGGTTTCGGTGGGCTTCGTGAATACACACGCGTAATAACCAGCCTTTGGGTATGTTGAATCCGTTCCACTCAATATCTTCAACCGCTTTACGATACACGTATTCACTTTGTTCCATGCGCAGTGTTTCGGCTATGATTCGGTCAACGTGAGTGTCCGGTTTTCTCCAGCTTACGAAATCTGCAAGTTCAGGCTCCTGCCGTACTTTTTCCAGCCATTTCGGGCTCAGGCTCAGAAAATGCCATATCCAGATCAGGAAATTGGTGACATCAACGCGCCCAATTCTCATCATGTAGATCAGATTGCGGCGCTCATCCTGTTGATGTGGTTTGCCGATGCCGTCTGAATTACCTCCTTATTGGCCAGGATAATTTCAGGAAGAATGATGCTTTTTAAAATCCCCTTGTAATGCTGGTGATCTTCCTTTTCCATGTATCTTATGAAACGGCGGGGAATTAAGCGATCAAAAGGCAATGGAGCTGGCCCCAGCTTTGCTTCGTTGTTTCTGATCAGATCAAGGCCTTTTGCGATGTTGGTCACACACAGTGTCGGCCGGTGAAACTGACTCATTTTGAAAACCTGGTCATACCTGTTTCCGCATTCCAGGTAGAAATCAGGATCATCAACCGAAGCCAGGGACCTGACCATCGACAAAGAACCAGGCGGGAAGCCCCTTTTCACACCAAAATTCGGTCGCGACCGCCACCAAAAGAACCCGGCCAGGATGATGGCTACAGTCGCCGCATAAGGTAATACCCAGGGAAAGTTTTGCCAGGCGGTAAATATCAGTACGGCATAAAGGGTCAGTATAGCGACAAGAGATAGGACGACTCCGCGGTACTGGGACCACAACACGGGCTGAAGACACAGTTTAGCTGAGGGAAGCGCTGATAATATCAATACTGTGACAGATATCAGGTAGGCCATTTTTATCTCTCATTACTTGAGTTTGGAATGTTTTAATTCGACCAATTCGCAAATTGTAATAAAGCAAAAAAATGGCCGGATACGTTTATCAGGTTTTCAGCAAAAATCCCTCGATTTACTTGCCAGGCCAGCAGCCAGACTACTGAAATCATGTACCCGGTCGGCGATCAGGTGATGTACGTCGCCATCTGTTTCCATTATGCCATCGACGGCGAGTACCGAGGCGCCAAGTATTTCGGCACGCTGTTTCTCACACAGACGAGGCCATACAATGACATTGACGAATCCGGTCTCGTCCTCCAGGGTAAGGAAAAGAGTGCCGCTGGCCGTCATGGGGCGCTGGCGCATCGTGACCAGGCCGCAGGCGCGGGCGTGGCTGCCGTGCGGAAGGTCATGCAGTTCAAGCGCAGTGATGGCCCGCCTGCGGCGCAAAACAGGCCGTAGCAGCGCGATTGGGTGCCGGCCCAGGGTGAGGCCGGTACTGGCATAATCAGCTCGTGTGTCATCAAGCTGTGACGGCGGGCGGATGCTGACACCCTCATTGTAAACAGCATCGTGTCGCGCATGGAGCAGCGCTAATCCCTCCACCGGTTTTTCACTGGCTGCAATCTCCCAGCGAGCCCGGTGGCGGTGGCCGGCCAGACCGCGCAAGGCGGCTGCCTCGGCCAGCACAGCCAGGTCGCGGCGGTCCAGATTGGCGCGGGTGGTAAGGTCCTGAACATCGATAAATGAGCTTTCATCGCGGGCCTGCTCTATTCGGTGTGCGCTGTCCTTGCGCAGGCCTTTGACCATTCGCAGTCCCAGCCTCAACAAAAAAGGGGCCGGATACAGTTTCTTGCGAGAAACTGTATCCGGCCCCTTTTTTTGTTCCAGCGTGCAATCCCAAGTGCTGTAACGTACATCCACCGGCAACACGCTCACTCCGTGCCTGCGTACATCCTGAACCAGTTGAGCAGGCTGGTAGAAACCCATGGGTTGGGAGTTCAGCAGGGCGCAAGTGAAGGCTGCCGGATGGTGGCGTTTCATCCACGCCGAAACATAAACCAGCAGCGCGAAGCTGGCCGCGTGGGACTCCGGGAAGCCGTATTCGCCGAACCCCCTGATCTGCTGGAAAATCTGTTCGGCAAAAGCCTCGCTGTAACCCCGTTCCAGCATGCCGCCGACCAGGCGCTGGTGCATGTGTTCCATGCCGCCACGGCGAGCCCAGGTAGCCATGGAACGCCTCAGTACGTCGGCCTCGGAGCCACTGAAACCAGCCGCAACCATCGCAATTTGCATCACCTGCTCCTGGAAGATTGGCACGCCCAGGGTGCGTTCGAGCACTGCTTTGAGAGCCTCTGAGGGATATTCGACCTGCTCCGTTCCACGCCGTCGCTGCAGGAAAGGATGAACCATGTTGCCCTGGATAGGGCCCGGCCGGACGATGGCAACCTGGATCACCAGGTCGTAGAAACAAGCGGGCCGCAGGCGTGGCAGCATGGCCATTTGCGCTCGCGATTCCACCTGGAACACACCCACGGTATCAGCCTGTTGGATCATGGCGTAGGTTTGCGGATCTTCGGCCGGGATGTCGTTCACGGTCAGTACCTCATTTCCCTGGCTTGCATTAATCAGGTCCAGGCAACGATGAATCACCGTCAGCATGCCCAGAGCGAGGCAGTCAACTTTTAGCATGCCCAGGGTTTCCAGGTCATCCTTATCCCACTGGATGACGGTACGATTGGCCATGGCGGCATTTTCCACCGGCACCAGGCCGGCCAGGGGTGTTTCGGATATCACGAAGCCGCCAACGTGCTGGGACAGGTGACGCGGGAAGCCGACGATGGCCTGTACCAGGTGGATCAGGTGCCGCACTTTCAGGTTGTCCAGTGCGAAACCCTGCTGGGCGATGCGTTGTGCGAAACCCTCCGGGTTTTCCCACCAGGCCGTGTTGCGCGCCAGCTGGTCGACCTGGCTTGGCGAAAAGCCCAGCACCTTGCCCACATCGCGGATGGCGCTGCGTGGTTTATAGGTGATCACGGTAGCGGTCAGCGCGGCCCGGTCTCGGCCGTATTTACGGTAGATGTACTGGGTCACTTCCTCGCGCCGTTCGTGTTCGAAATCGACATCGATGTCCGGCGGCTCGTCCCGTTCGCGCGAGATAAAGCGCTCGAACAGCATGCTCATACGCGCCGGGTCCACTTCGGTAATCCCCAGGCAGTAACACACCGCTGAATTGGCAGCTGAGCCGCGACCCTGGCACAGGATGCCCTGGTTTTTTGCAAATTTGACGATGTCGTAAACCGTCAGGAAATAGGACTCATAGCGCAGTTCCTCGACCAGGCTGAGTTCTTTTTCAATTTGATCACGCAAATCCTGGTCAATGCCCGCTGGCCAGCGGTCCGCGATACCGGCTTCGGTTAGGTCGCGCAGGTGGGCAATCGCCGTCACGCCATCAGGCACCACTTCGCGTGGATAATGATAGTGCAATTGCTCCAGCCGGAATTGACAGCGCTCTGCGATGACTATGGTTTCTTCCAGGTACTTTGCCGGGAACAGTTGTGCCAGGCGTTCACGCGTCCGCAGGTGAGGCTCCCCGGAGGGCAGGGAGCGGTAGCCCAGGCCGGCAACGGTGCAGCCGTGGCGAATCGCACCCAGCACATCGTGCAGCATGCGGCGGGAACGGACATGCATTCGTATATCGCCACAGGCTGCTACCGCCAGGCCGGTCGTTTGTGCAACAGTGAGCCGCCGCGCCAGGCATTCCGCATCATCCGGCCCCAGGTGCAGGCTGATGCCCATCCAGCAACGTTGCGGGAAGTACGTTGTCAGCCAGTGTGCGGTCAGTCCATTTTCCCCATCCACGTCTCCGGGTATCCACAGTGCCAGGCAATGGTCGAGGCCGTGTTCGAAACTGGAATCAGGCAGGGAGTACTCGCCCTTGGGTGCATTACGGCGGCCCTGGGTAATGAGCGTGCAGAGCTGGGTATAGCCGCTATGATCTTCCGGCAGGAGCACCAGTCGTGAGCCATTCTCCAGGCGGAAAATACTACCCGGGATTAACTGGATTGGCTGCCCCTGCTCAGCGCAACGCTGCGCTTCCTCCAGGGCCCGCACCACGCCGGCCAGTGAGCATTCGTCGGTGATGGCGATGGCCTTGTAGCCGAGTTCAGCGGCGCGTGCGACCAACTCCTGGGGGTGAGAGGCGCCGCTCAGGAAAGTGAAGTTACTGGTACAGGCAAGTTCGGCGTAGGGAGGTGTTTGATGCATACTGTATAAATATACAGCATTTTATGAGGATGCGCCTTCTGATATCCATCACCTGCGTCCATGCAGCCTGGATAAGCCTGGAATTTCAAGTGCAGGACTCGAGCTTACAGATAAACCGCCTCGAAACGGGCCAACAGGCGACCCTCTGAATACAGTTCCATGAATTGCCCATTTATTGTGACCCGTGTCGTTTCACCCAGGGCTTTTAAAAAGGCCTGTTCTGTATCCATGCCTTTAGCACAGGCCATCCTGCTTGATCCCAGCGCCGAGAAGGACAGGGAATCATTATCGTTTTTATAACTGCCGAAAAAATTGTTGCAACCCGAAAATCCATGAGTGCGTGACTCAGACGAGGCAAGAATAAAATGGGCTTCACGCATACCTTCCGGCGTGACGACCGGGGCTTCCGGAAGTTCCAGGAGTTTCCAGTATGTATCGAGCAAGCTGGCATCATGCACAGGCTCGCACACCTCGCCGGGCAGGATTTCTTTGACCTCATCGACGATCAGCTGGACTTCCGCCTGGTCGCCTTCCATGGGCGGCCGTTCCAGGTACCGCCCCTGCAAGCGCACCATGATTTCACTCCCTGCTTCAACCCGGGATCCAAGGTAAGCGCGTTCCAGGTCTATGTACTTTGCTTCCATGGCAACAGGGAATGCCTTACCGCTATGGCAATCGCGAAACCGGGCAGCATCGGCCATGTAGCGGAACATGCCTTCCAACGCCATACCGGGAGGATCGTTTTGTATTGCATCATCAATCGAAGCCGCTTCGTTCACCTCCGGTTCCTGTTGCTTTGTACAAGCTGACAGGCTCAGGGCTGTCAGTAATGAAATCGTGGAGAGCAAGGATTTACGTTGCACTGTTTTATTCCCCTTTGCGTGAGACCGAAGCGGTCAAAACCAGCTTCATGCCCTCTTCGAAGGATATATCCAGTGGCGTGATGCAGGAACGCGGCAGGAAGAGGGTATAACCGCCAATCTGGTAGCTCATGGGGAGATACACCGCGATGGGGTCATCAACCGTAAGCTTCAATGGAAGCCCGCTGAACTCCTCGCGGGTGACAAATCCCAGCATTTCAAACTCCTGGCCGGGAATTTTCACCTGCACAACTTTGCTCATTGCATTATTGCTGTCCGGGCTGAGGTAGCCGATAAAATCCTTGATGGCTGAGTAAATGGTTTTAATCAAGGGCAAACGATTGAGAATCCTGTCACCCAGATCGAATAATTTCTGGAACAGAATGATATGGGTCAACAACCCGATCAGGACGGTAATCGCCAGCGCCGAGACGACACCCATTCCCGGAAGATACCAACCCTCGGGCAGGAAGCGGATGATGAGGCCCCCAAGTAATTGCTCCGCACCCCTGGCCATCCACCAGAATATCGCCAGTGTCAGGACCACCGGGATCACAACGACCAGGCCTTTCAGGAATAATTTACCAAGGGTGTTCATGATGACGTTTCAACGCGGCCTAATTAGGTCGGCTTCTGAAGCCTGCTCGGAATCCAAGGCTTGTTGAACTTCAGATTCCAACTTTTGCCAGTGAGTCTATGATTTCCCGCAGAAACCGCTCAGCAACGGGATGGTTCACTGCAAACCGGGTTTCCACTGCTTTGGCCTGGTCCATGACATTGTCGAATTCATCGCTACCGGAGCCGGATTCCACCAGGCGATTGATTTCCGTGTCTAATTCCCGGACCAGCCCAAGCGTTTCCGTATCGACTTCATCCGTGTTTTCCAGCTCTTTGTGGAGCCGGGCCAGTAAGTCTCTCAGTTGCTGATCATCCATTGACTATTTACCTGCATGGAATGGCTTTTACAATACCTCTACTGTACCACCTGTGGAATGAAGCAGGCAGCTCCGTTCCGATCTGTTTTTGTAATGGGTCGATGCTGCCACTGCCTGTGCCATTTGTTTTATTTCTGCTCACTCATGCTAATTCCAACACCCTCTCACTCCGCATCACGTGCAGAATGAAGACGCAATTATTATCGTGACGATAAAAGACTCGACACGGAGGTTCGACAATTTGACGATAGTTCCAAGCTTCAAACTCTGCTGGTTTTGAGCCGCTTTTCGAATGATCTTCGAGTTGCCCAACATGTTTAAAA
>Ga0114950_10000398_pt1 | contig 29198 bp, 23 predicted proteins | sample N075metaG_FD_83503 | JGI IMG/M metagenome (GOLD analysis project Ga0114950, IMG submission 83503) | Deep subsurface microbial communities from Kermadec Trench to uncover new lineages of life (NeLLi) - N075 metaG | ecosystem: Environmental > Aquatic > Marine > Ocean trench > Sediment | place...
ACCCGCGTCGTCGTTCGCGATCGCGCGCTCGATCGGGGGCATGTGACAGCCGACGCACGAGAGCCCGCGGTCTGTCTGCTCGGTCTCGACGAAGTCCTTGGCGATGCCGATCACCGGACCGATGGTCGTCGCGTGGCAGGTGACGCAGATCGTGTTGTCCGCGTCGTGGTCGAAGAGCTTCGATTGCTGCGTGGGGTGCGCGTCGGTCGCGATACCGTCCGGACCGAGCATCGTCACCCCGTCCGCGGCGAGGTGGCACGCGACGCAATCGATGCCCAGGTGGCGTGAGTCGGCGCGCGGCGCGGGCTTCTGCGTCCAACCCTGGGCGTCGAGCGGCTCGGGGACGTGGCAACCCCAGCAGCTCTTCTTGCGCCGGATGCTCTTCAGCTCCTTGCGGTAGTGCGGATCCTCCCAGGCGAGGGCGTGCATGCTCTCGCGCCATTCCTCGCCGATCGCTGTGTGGCAACGGATGCAGTCGTTGCCCTCGAGCGACTCGAGGCGCGCCGGGCGGCCGTCGTCGAGGAGGCGCTCGGCCCAGGTCGACACGGGGTCGTCGCCCTTCTGCGCCAGGAGCCCGAGGGCCAGCGCGACGAGGGCGGTGCCTGCGAGGAGAACCCGGTGCCCGACCATCTACTTGTCGAAGACGTTCGTCTCGCTGGGGTTGATGCGCTCCTCGACGCGCTCGACGGTGAGGTCGAGCTTGCCGAAGTCCAGCCCGGCGGCGGGCTTGTCGGGGGTCTCGGTCTGCTTCGCGGCCGGATCGGGCTTGCCGTCGGGAGTCTCTCTCGGGTCGGTCATATCGTCACTTCGGTGGGGGCTACGGGGCGGGGAGCGAGCACTCCCAATCGGTGGAGCTCGGCGGCGAACCGCTCGAGGTTCTTCCGCGAGCGCTCCGCGCCGGGGAGCGCGGGATCTATTCCGTCGAGCAGGGCACCGAGCGAGCCGGCTTCGCGCATGGCATTCAGGACGCGCAGCCCGTCCCCGCGCAGCTCGACGAACTCGCCGCTCGCGCCGTCGTAGGCGAGGACCCGGTCCGCGCGCGCGAGCGTCCCGAGCTTGCGCTCGGCCTCGCGCTCGGCGTCCACCACGTAGCGCCCCGTCAGGAAGTCGGGGCGCGCGGCGCGCGCGAGGGGGTGCGCCAGCATGGCCACGGCCTCGCCGTAGGAGAACGCGATCGGTCGCGCGACGAGATTGGCGCCGGGGGCCAGCGCGCGGTCGGCCCCGCGGCGGCCGCGCGCCGCGGTCCGCGCGCCGCACTTTTCGGCGAACGAGTCCGGCGACTCCCCGCGCGCGAGGTGCAGGAAGTAGTGGCTCTTCTGCATGAAGTAGAAGATGTTGTCGCCGGAGAAGAGCGGCAGCTCGCGGCGGAAGCCCGCCATCATCTCCTCGAACATCTCCGCGGCCTCCGCCTGCGTCATGCCCGACTCGGCCTCGTAGTCGTGGTAGAGCTGGAGGTCGGCGTCCTCGTCGTTCAGGATCGTGATGCCGAAGGCTTCGGGCTCGGTGTACGTCGCGGCGACCTCATCGATGTGGAAGGTCTGCAGGCTGACCTCGCGCACGACATCCGAGTGCTCGAGGATGAAGTCGAGCGTGGCGCGAGCCTCCGCGCGCGTCTCGGTCGGAAAGCCGACCATGGCGTAGAAGGTGACGCTGATCCCGGCGGCGTCGCAGCTCTCCGCGACGTCGACGACCGAGCGGAGGCTCTGGCCCTTCTTCATCATTTTCAAGAGGCGCGGGGTCGCCGTCTCGAAGCCGAAGAGGAGCTTCCGGCAGCCGGCGTCGTAGAGCCGGCGCGTGCCTTCGGGTGTGTAGGCGCGCGGCTCGATGCGGGCGTCGGACCACCACGTGATGCCGGCCTCGCGCTCGATGAGCGCGTCGGGCAGGTCGCGGATCATGCCGGGCGGCATGCAGTCGGTGATGAAGTTGAAGTGCGTCGTGTCGTAGCGCGCCTTCAGCGCGAGCACGTGATCCGCGATCGTCTCCGCGCTGCGCGTGCGGTAGCCCGGGCCGATCACGGTCGGGAGCGTGCAGAAGGTGCACTCGCCGTAGTAGCAGCCGCGGTTGACGTCGAACGGGAGCACGAGCCGGGGCGCGAAGTACTTGTCGAACGGCAGGCCGTCGAAGTCGGGCGCGGGCGCCTCGTCGAGCGCAATGGGATGCCCGGGCGGGTTGTGGACGGGGCGCGCGGTGCCCGATTCTTCGCGCGCGAACCAGGCGAGCGAGCCGACCTCGGAGAGCTCCGTGCCATCGCGCAGGGCCGCGCACAGCCCGGCGAGCGGCGCCTCGCCCTCGTGGAACACGATCGAATCGAGGCACGCGCCCGTGCCCTCGGCCCGCATGAGCTTCTCGCCGATGTACGCGAGGAAGCCGCCGCCCGCTGTGACGTGGCAGTCCGGCAGCGCTTCCTTCACGAGCCGCCCGAGGGTGAGGGCGGGGATGAGCTGGCTGCCGTAGACGACCGACAGGCCGAGCACGCGCGGCCGGCGCCGGATGAGCTCGGGCAGGACGTGCCGCCGGTAGAAGGCGATGAACGGGTTCTGGTCCTCGTCCCGGATCGCCGCCTGGATCTCACGCGAGCGATCGTTCGCGTAGCCCATCGTGAAGTTGTGCGGCGTGAGCTGGGTCGGGAAGTGCGCCGCCGAGAAGAGCCGCAGGCCGTGGTAGAGGGCGTGGACGGCGGGGACGTAGGCGTCCGGGTCGAAGCACCGATCGGTGCGCAGGACCGCCTTCGCGTCGTCGATGCCACCGATGAGTGCGTCCGCGCTCACGTCGCTCTCCACCGCCGCGCGCCAGGCGGCGAGGTCCTTGAAGGGCAGCTCCGAGCGTCGATCGAAGCCGTCGAGGGGCAGCCGCTCGCGCACGCGCGCTTTGGCCTCGCGCAGGGCGTCGGGTGAGAGGAAGCGGTCGTAGGCCTCGATGGAGAGGTCGCGCTGCTCGACGTCCTCGAAGCCGGCGCGCTTCAGCCACGCCGTGAGGCACGGGATCGCGAGGTGCGGCTGGGTGAAGTGGCCTTGCGGCGGGAAGACCAGCGTGATCGGAAAGTCGGAGCGTCGAATCATGGCGCGGTCCGTCCGTGGGCGCCGTGGAGCGAGGGCGGCTCGGCGTCGGTGGGTGGGAGAGGAGATCCTACCGCAAGCGTGAAGGCGACGAAGCTACGGTCGAAGTCGCTCCGCCCGGAGGGTCCTGGCACGTTGGACGGCCCATTCTTCACGGGCGAGGTTCGCCTCCTCGAGAATGCGAAACTTCCGAACGCCTCGTGGAGCCGCCCCCGGCGCCAGCCGTGCCGCAAAATTCCAGAGTCTTCGGATCCGAGTCGCGAGCCGAGGGTCCCCTCGCTCGATCCAGAGCGCTCGACGAGCATCGTCCAGGGTGCGAAAGCGGTGAATGGGCATCAACCTTCGTCCAAATCGAACATCCGAGTCAGGGCCGAGGCATCCGCCTGGTCGATCGGTCGCAGAGTATCGCGTTTCATGCGCACCAGGGTCGTGGGGGTTGCCACGCGTACGTCCACGCCCTCCACCGTGATGGTCTCCCACTCGAGGTCATCGAAGGCGAACTTCGTTCCGAGACGAGTCAGCACGTCGATGACGAGGTCCTCGTCCGGAGGAGCATATCTCAGCGTGGGATGGGATTCGAAGTCCTCGGCGCGGATCTCGTCGATCTCGGGATCGTCCCAGAGAGACCGAAGCGCTCGCTTGAGCCGGGCCACGTTTTTCGAATCGGGTCGCAAGAAGAAGTCGACGTCCTCGGTCGCGCGCACGATCCCGTGAAGGTTCACCGCCACGTCTCCCACGAGGATGTAGTCGACTCCGGCCGTCTCGAAGGCCTGAACGATGCTCAGGAAGCGATCGAACTCCACGGGTGTCAGAGTAGCCGCTCGTGCCTGGAGTTCCGCCACCGGCACCGGACGACTCTCCATTCCGTGGACGACCCGTGGACGACGACTCCAAGGGCGACGCATCAAGCGCTCATACGGCCTTCTGGCGTAGCGCTGGTGCAGCCCGCCGACCTTGTGGAGAGCCCGCTCGGGGCCGAGCGACGGAAGCCCGACTGCTCGAGAGACAAGTGAGCTCGGAGCGTCGGATCATGGCGCGCGGAGGGCGGGCGATACGGCGTGGGTCGGCGAGGGAGAAAATTCGAGCGGACGCGCGAAGGCGACGAGCCCTGCATCCACGAGCCGCGTGAGCGCCGCCGCGATCCCCGGGTGCTCCGCCTCGAGCTCGGCGAGGGGACGCCCGTCGAGCAGCGCGAGCACGGCCTCGACGTCGGCGGAGACGCGCAGGGTTGCGACGCGGCGTCCCTCCGCGGCGACTGCGAGGCAGGTCGCGCGCGACGACGGTCCGGGGAGCGGCTCACCCGCGAGGAGGCTGCGCGCGACCGCGGGGAGGTCGTGATCCGCGCGAACGACTTCGGCGCGTGCGCGCGGGACAGCGCCGGGCGTGGACCCGTCGCACCCGTTCTCCGCGCCCATGCCGCGTGCGCCGGCGCGGACGATCGCCTGCTCCCAGGCGAGCAGGTCGCGGACGAGCCCGTCCCTGGAGGCGAGGGCGAAGGCCTCGAAGCTGCGCCCGGTTCGGCGCCAGGCGCGGTAGACGGCGAGCGCGCTCGCGCGCGGCATCGGGCGTGCAACCGCGGCGGACCCGGGGCGGTCCACGGGTGGAGGTGGGGGTGGCGGGATCCCACGCGATCGCTCCGGGGCCCCCTGGGGGGGGGTGGACCCCATGCCGGCCGCCGTGTCACCCCCCATGTCGCTTCCCTCGCCCGCGCACCGGCGCAGCGCCCCAAACGTCCGCGGGTACCGCATGAGCACCTCCGGCAGCGCGGTCGCGATCGCATGGAGATCGAAGGCGCGCTCCTCTGTCTGCGGCAGGAGCGCCCAGGTGCTGAAGATGTCGGGGTGGAGCTCGATCAGCTCGCGTTCGGCCGCCGTCGTGCCGGCGCCGAGCGCCATGTCGGGCGGGATGCCCGCGATCGGCCGCGACCGCGGCCCGAGCTCCTCGCCCAGGCCGCAGCCGGGCTGGGGATTCACCATGTGCAGCGACACGTTGACGCCGGCGCGCAAGGCGGCGTCCGCGCAGAAGTCGAGGCTGCGGGCGAGGGCCGCTTCGTCCTCGCCCGGCAGGCCCAGGATCAAGGACAGGATCGGCGTGATGCCGGCGGCCGCGCAATGATCGACGACGGCGAGCAGGTCGATGTCCGGACGCATCCCCTTCTGGCAGCGCGCGCGCACCCCAGGGTCGGCGGACTCGATGCCGAGCAGCACCCGGTGACAACCCGCTCGGCCCATCAGCGCGAGGAGTTCCGCGTCCAGGTGGTCGGCGCGCCCGCGGCACTCCCAGGGCACGTCGATCTCGCGCCGAATCATCGCCTCGCAGAAGGCGACCGCGTGCGGCCGGTCCGCCCCGAAGATGTCGTGGCAGAGGTACGCGCTCTTCGCCCCCGGGATGTCCTGGATCGCGGCCACCTCGTCCGCCAATCGCTCGGCGGGCAGAGGCCGTGAGCGCCGATTCCAGAAGCGCCCGATCGTGCAGAAGGTGCAGTCGTACACGCACCCCCGCCCCGAATCGATCGGCGTGAGGCCCTCGTCTTCGCCCGTGATCCGCTTGTATTCGGCGAGTGGCGGCAGGAGCTCCCAGGCGTACGGCGCGAGCGCCGAGAGGTCCTGGATCGGCGGCCGGTCGTCTTCGCGGTGTACGGCTCCCGCGGCGTCGCGCCACGTCGTCCCGCGCACGCCGGCGAGCTCGCGTCCCGCCGCGAACCGGCCGAGGAGCTCGGGCAGGGTCACCTCGCCCTCGCCCCGCACGACGGCGTCGATCCACGGGAACCGCTCGAGCACGACGCGGTCGACGCCGGTCGTACCCGGACCGCCCAGGACGATGCTCGTCTCCGCCGCCCGGGCGCGGACGCGGCGCGCGATCGCCAGCGCGATCGGCAGGGTCGCGCCCATGACGGACAGACCCAGTACGTCGGGCGCTCCGGACGCGAGGAGCAGGTCCGCGGCGGAATCCGCCAAATGGTCGTCCGCGGGGAGCGCGCCGCTCGCGAGACGAAAGGCGAGGTCTTCGAGCACGACCGGAATGTTCAGCCGCGCGAGCTCTCCGCCCAACCGGGTGAGGCCCGGCGGGGGCATCGAGTAGCCGAACGTGTCCGCATGGGGGGCCGATGCCAGGAGGAAGCGCACGCGCCCATGAGAACGCAGCGCCACATTCTTTTCCATCGCAACGGCGTTCGGGGGCCGATCCGGCGCATGAAGTTCCGTGCGACCTGCCGCGCGGTTAGGCTATCGAACCCTCCCTCAACCACACGCCCCCCCCCGCCACGGTCCCCCGCCATGCTTCGGACATCGCACGCCCGGTTCCCCCGCCTGACCCCGCTGCTCCTCCTCACGGCCCTCGCCGGAGGGTGCGGCAACGGCAGCAGCAGCAACGACAGCAACACCTTCAAGGTCCGCAACACGCACTACTCCGTAGCCGCCAGCACGCCCGTCGTGACCTCGGGCCATTGGCTCGCGTTCCTCGCCTCGGAGGTCGGGACGGGGGATGGGATGGGTGGAGCGAACAGCTTCCTGAATGGGGACGCCGACGTGCTCGACTCCGTCGTCATCGTGGTCCGCTTGACGGGCAGCTCGGAGACGAACGTGGCCGTCGCGGCGGAGAGCATCACCTGGGCCGGCGACGACCTCTACATCGCGGTCAACGAGGCGGATGATAGCGTCGATTGGGATGGGGATGGCGACATGCTCTCCTCCGAGTTGTCCCTGGTGCACTGGTCCGATGCCGCGGGCGTGGCGACGTTCGTCGCGAGCCTCGACACGGCCGGTGCGATATCGACGCTCGCCGTGGGGGACCTCCTCTTCTTCCCCGAGGAGGTGGCGATGGCGCCCGGGATGAACATGACGAGTCTCCGCGTGATCGACACGACTGTCGACCCGCTGGCCTTCACGACCATCACGACTCAGTCGCTCGCAACAACCGGTCTGCAACCACGCTTGATGGGCGGGGACGAGGGCCTCGTCTTCGTCTACATGTGCGAAACGGTCGACGCCTATGACCTGAACGGGGACGGCGACATGACCGACGCGTTCGTCCTCGGGGTGTTGGACGGGACGATCGCGACCGGAGAGGTCATGAATACGGAGTTGGGTATCGCCAATGCCGACGTGCCGTTCCGCGCCGACTCCACGGGAGTCAGCGATTGGCTCGTCGCATTCCTCGTGAGCGAGGCCGCGCAGGCTCCGCTCGACACCCTTGGCCTCAACAACTTCATGGACGCCCAGTTCGTCGCCCAATGGAGACCGACCCAGTGTGACTCCGGTGACCCGGATCAGGACACCCTGGACAACGTGCTCCACTACATCCACTTCGACGCGTGGGCGATGGATCCGGTTCTCAACCCGATCCGCAACACCGGGCTGACCGGCAGGACCCGGGTCATCGTCGTCGACGGCTACGTGGGGACGATCTCCAGCGAGGGTGATGAGGTCAACGCCTCCGGTTGCGACTTGAACTCGGATTCGGACAAGCTCGACCGGATCTCGCGCTGGACGTTTGCCGTGGGCGGGACCTTCCAGCTGAATCCCATCATCCCGCCTTCGCACCCGAACGACGACATGGTCGCGCTCACCAACATCAACGCCATCCCCGGCGGCACCTGCGGTCTCGCGGAGCTCGACGGTCGCATGGTCGCGCTCGTCAGCGAGTTCAGAGACGACACCGACTACGACAACAACCCGACCAACTTCAACCTGCTCGCCTGGTACGACCCCGATTCATCGGGGCAGTGGAAGTTCGACCACGGCACCTCGTCGTCGTTCTACGGCGGCGCTACGTGGATGCGGGAGGTCCTCGACCGGGAGCACCTCATGGTCGCCATGCCCGAGGACGTCGAGGACATCAACATCAACATCCCCCCCGGTAAGACCGGTCCCGACCAAGACACGAACGACAGTATCCCGAGCTTCAGCCGCTTCAACAACGAGCCGCGGTTCATCTTTGCGATCGCCCGCGTCGCCCTCCTCCCCGACAACGCGGGGATGCTGATCGCGCGCAACCACGGCTACTACCGCGTCGACGAGAGCGACGACTCGCGCGACTGGAACGAGGACGGGGACATGAACGACATCGTGCTCTTCCGCACACACCTGTCGACGGGCAACTCGAAGTACATGTCGCCCGTGATCGAGGATTTCCAGGGCCGGGGCGTGATCTTCGTCGACCTCATGGACGACAGTCCGAGGGGCGGAGCGATGATCGCCGACGAAGCGTCGCAGGGCACCAACGGCGTGGACTACAACGGCGACGGCGACAAGAACGACCTCGTCATACGATACTTCGAGATGTGAGACGTCACGCCGGAGGGGGGGGCGTCGCACCTTTCGACGACTGAGCCTCGCCCCCTCCGTGGTACTCATCCCGGAAGAACCGGAACAGGTCCAGGGGCGCGAGGCGTCGGCCCTCGGGATTGAACCCGTCGGGATGGACGACGAACGCGTCCTGCTCCTCCGGCTCGTCCCCGCCGTGGCACCCGTACTCGTCCAGGAAGTTCCACGCAAACTCCGGCTCGCGCGCGCCGAAGATCACCACGTCGCCCGAGTCCTCCAGGGCCAGGAGCTTCCAGAGATCGCGGACGAGATCCGCGTCCAGGCGCGGGGTGGGCGCGTCGCTGGATTGCACGAAGTGCACGGCTCCGTCGCGCACGATCCGCAGCCTGTCGCCCGCCCGTGAGACCCACCAGCCCACGTACTTCGACCGGCTCAGCACGCCCTCGAGCGCCGGCACGCGAGCGACGACCGCGTCGTGGTCGAGGTGTTCGTCCGACGAGAGGTACAGGTGCGCCAGATTCCCGGTAGCGCGCAGGAGCAGGGGGGGGCCCTCGTAGCCGCGCGCGGCCAACTCCTGGTTCATGAGCTCCTCGAACTCCATCCCGGCATCGATCGCGATCGGGCGCGAAGGCACCATCCCGTGGTCGCTCATGACGAAGAAGTCGTAGCGGCACGCGGTCGACTTCATAGCCATCCGATAGAGGCGGCGCAGGTCGCGGTCGATGAGCTTCAAGCTCCAGAAGGCAAACGGGTGCAGTGGTCCGCGGAGGTGCGCGGCTTTGTCGTAGCCGATGAAGTTGATGAAGAGGTGCCGTGTCCCGGCCTTGATGTCCTCTCTCATCGCGGCGACCGTGATCTCGCCCTGCAGGATGTTCGCCATGCTGCGGATCACGAAGGAGAAGTGCCCACGGTTCGGCTCGTGCCGCACGAACGCCCGGACGACGTCGAACACCTCGAGCGCGATCTCGCGCAGGGTCCTCCACGTCACGCGGGGCAACGTCCGAAGCCACATCCACAGGAGGTACGGGCCCTGCCGCAGGCGTTTCTTGGGCGTCGCCCAGATCGTGCCGGCGCCCACGCCCGACGTCGAGAAGCGCGCGAGGTCGGCGGAGCCGTCGAAGATGTTGAAGTACGAGCTGCCCGAGTTCTGCAGGATTCCGAAGTGGCCGGCGAAATCGTTCGCCTCGATCCGCGCGACGTCGAACGCGTTCCCGAAATAGACGGTCTCCCCCGTCGATCGCCGCAGGTACCGAAAGCCAGGGAAGCGTTGCTCCTCTCCATAGAGCAGCTCCGCCTGGACCTTGGGCGTCGTGGCGGGCACTCCGGGCCGCAGGTGCGAGAAGCGGTGCAGCGCCCGGCCGCGATGACGCCGCACGAGCCGCCCCAGGAAGGGCGCGCGCCGACGGCGGATCGCTTCCAGGAGGGCGCGCCAGGCGAGCCCGTCGATCTGCACTAGGATGAAGCCCCTGGATCGGACGTCTCCGGCGCTCGACGTTCGTCTCAGTTCCAATGGGGACTGGCGTTGCGGGAGTTTGCGGGCGGCGAGTTCATGCCCTCGAGGAAGCGTGCCGCGAGCTGCACGCTCGCCTGGTCTCGCTCGGGTCCGGGCGGGTAGCTCGCCACGAGCTCACGGCGCAATGCGAGCGCTTCCTTCTGCGCCCGCTTGCCCGTCGTGTCGATGTGGTGCAGCTTCCCGACACCGCGGGGGTGTAGCGCCAACCGGATGCGGGCGACGGCAGCTTTCTGGAAGATGGAGAGAAAGCCCTTTGTGAGGGCGACCCTCCGCATCGGGTGTATGCGCTCCACGGCGCTACGCCAATGCTTGCGCTCGCTCACGAGCAGGACGTGGTTGAAGATGATCTTGTTCGTGCCCATCGACAGCGCCTTCTTGGGCACGGCGCGGTTGATCAAGTCGTCCAGCGCGTCCAGCTCCGGGTCGTCCTTCAGTTGCGCGACGATGTCCCAGCGCTTGACGGGTACGAAGCGATCGGCGTTCAGCTCCCAGTACAGGTGCCCGAGCCCCCGGGCCCGCGCGTATCGCGCGAGATGGTAGGGGACGTAGTGGTTGTGGGCGATCGTGTCGGCCGCGAGGTGCGATAGGTACCCGAGGATGAACGCCTCCTCGCGCGGCTCGTGCCCGAGCTCGCGCATCTGATCGATGATCGTCCAGCGGTGACAATGGTTCAGGTGCCCACCGTAGGCCTTGGCGTTGATGATGTCCGCCGCGAGGTTGCCGTAGAAGTAGGCGCGCTTCTCTTCCGCGAGGAGCCGGGCGACCGTCGCGGGCAGCATCTCGCGCCGCCTGCGCCAGACGCGCTCGGCGAACTCGAGGTGGTGGCCCGGGCCCCAACGGCCGGCGAGGAGGCGGGAGAGCGCGATGAGTGCGAGCAGGAGCGGGATAGTCATGGCGTTCGGACGGAGAGGATCGTTCCTTCTGGGACACTTAGGCAAGAGGTTTCAAGTAGGGGCTCGTCCGCGATACAACGGGCCCGCCATGGATGACGAGTTCGCGGACCTCGGGGACCGCCTGGCGCAGCAGACGCACCGGCTGAGGCTGCTCGTCTCCCACCTCGCGGGTCGCGCCATCCTGGCGCGGGTCGAGCTCGAGGATCTGGTGCAGGAGGTCTTCCTGAGGGCGCTGTCCAGCGCCGATATCCCTGCCGCGGAGCCCGGCGATCCGCTCCTCATCCGGTTGCTCGCGCGCATCGCCCGCAACACGGTCGTCGATGTCGCTCGCGCGATCCGGAGCCAGAAGCGGGACCGCTCGGCGGCACCCCTGGCGCGATCGGATTGGAGCCACGCGGGCTCGGGCGAGGTCGCGAGCGCTGGGCCCGGCCCCGCGACGCTCGCAGCGGGCCGCGAGACCCAGAAGAAGATGATCGCGGCCTACCGGCGTCTGCCCGGGGACTACCGGCGGGTGCTCGGCCTGCGGCAGTTCGAGGGCTGTTCCGCGGCGGAGACGGCCAGGCGCATGGGGCGCTCCGAGACTGCCGTCCACTCGCTCTACCGGCGTGCGCTGTCCGCCTGGGGGGAGGCGTTCGAGTGATTTTCGGCGGAACGCGCGACGAATCGGGCGTGCGGCCGCGCCAGATTCCCGTATGAGGACCACCATCACAAGCATGGACGACCGATCACTCGACGACCTGATGGACCAGCTCGTGGCCGAGTACTCCGACCGCGTGGCGGCGGGCGAGGAAGTGCGCGACGGGGACCTGCTGGAGCGCGTGCCCATGGAGCAGCGCCAGAACCTCGGGCGCTGTTTCCGCATGATCCAGTCCGGGCTCGCGTCCGCGCCGAGCGCCTCCCGCCCGCTCGGCCCGGGCACGGTGATGGACGGCTACCGCCTGGTGCGCGAGATCGGCCGCGGCGGAATGTCGGTCGTCTACGAGGCGATTCAGGAGGATCTCGAGCGCCGCATCGCGCTCAAGGTTCTGCGCCCGGGCCTCGCGCTCGAGCGTCGCCACGTCGACCGTTTCCGGCGCGAGGCGCTCGCGATCGCGCGGCTCCAGCACCCGAATATCGTGCAGGTGTACACCGTCGGCGAGGCCCTCGGCCACCACTACATCGCGATGGAGCTGGTCGACGGCAAGAGCCTCGCGGCGGTGCTCGAGGCGCTGCCGAAGGATCGGGCGTGGACAGCGATGGACCTCGCGGACGCTGTCGGTGCACCGGCTCTCGGCGCGGATCACGAGAGCTACCACCAAGCCTTCTGCGCCCTCATGACCCCTATCGCCCGCGCGATCGGCGTGGCGCACGAGCTGGGGATCGTGCACCGCGACGTCAAGCCCTCGAACATTCTCATCCACAAGGACGGCCGCCCGGTGATCGCCGACTTCGGCCTGGCGAAGGGCGACGGGGACCCTGGACTCTCCCTCTCGGGCGAACCCATCGGCACGCCGTTCTACATGTCTCCGGAGCAGGCCGCCGTCATCGAGTCGCCCGTGGACGAGCGCACGGACGTCTACAGCCTCGGCGTGACCCTGTACGAGGGTCTCACCGGCCGGCGCCCGTTCGAGGGCCCGACCGTGCTCGCCGTCATCGACTCGATCCGCCATCGCACGCCCCCGTCCGTGCGCTCGTTGTCGAAGGGGCTCACGCGCGATGTCGACGCGGTCGTGCGTCGCGCGATGGCCAAGTACCCGGAGGACCGGTACTCGACGGCGATCGATCTCTCGAGCGAGCTCAACGCGCTCGCGCAGGGCCTGACCACGCGCGCGGCGGCCCGGGAGGGCGGCCCCGTGCGGCGGTTCATGCGGCTGGTCAAGCACGGCGCGCTCGTCTCGATGACGGGCTACGGCTACGAGTACCGTTCGGAGCGCACGTTCCTCGGCCTGCCCCTCGTCCACATCAACATGCGCCAGCGCCGCCCGGGTCAGCTCGTGCGCCGTGCCAAGGGTTGGTTCGCCGTCGGCGACGTCGCCGTGGGCTTCGTCGCGTGCGGCTCCTGCGCCATCGGTGTCTTCGGGTTTGGCGCCCTCGCGATCGGAGGTCTCTGCTGGGCCGGCATCGGGGTCGGCATCGCGCCGTTCGCCGGGCTCTCCCTGGGCGTCCTCGCCACGGGCGGCCTCGCGGCCGGCTACGCCGCGATCGGCGGCCTGGCGTACGGCTACTACGCGCACGGCGGTGCGGCCTACGGCGTGCACGCCTCGGCCGAGGGCGCGCAGCCGGACGCGGCGGCGCAGGCGTTCTTCGAGACGTGGATGCCGTGGTTCTGAGTCGGCGCGCGTGACTTACGGCGCGAACGTCATGCTGCCCCCCCCCGTGTCAGGGAAGTTGTCGCCGCTGCTTCTCGACCCTGGCGACAAGCTTGTCGAGGAGGACGTTCTCGGCCGCCTCATGCACGGCAAACTCCGAGATCAGATTGCGGAGGTCGCCGTCGAAGCAGCTCTGCACGGTCTTGCCCGGCACGAAGCTGAAGTCGAACTCGCTGAGGATCCGTTCGATCTCGCGCTCGAATTCCCGATGCTGGGCGATGAGGTCGGCGACCAGGCGCAGCATCTCGGAGTCGTAGCATTCCGAGTCGGCCCACAGGAGCCCCCCGCTCTCCTCGTGCTCGAAGTGACGCCTGAACTGATCGCGTAGCGCCTCCACCAACCCGGGCAGCTCCCAGGATTCTCCGGGCTGTGCGGGATGGTCGAGCAGCCGATCGAGCTCGGTCTCGATCTCCAGGATCCTCGCGCGGATCTCTTCGTGCTCCTCCAAGATCTCCCGCCGTTTGGAAGTCCAACTGGTGTCCGTCACAATTCGGCCTCGAGCTCAATGCATGGGTCGTATCCGATGAAGGCTCGATTGTGGCCGACCGGAGAGAGTCTCCCCATGCGGACCTGTTCGTACTTGGTCGCAGAGAGGATCCGTACGGGCCGGGCACGGGCAGCCCCAGGATCTTCATGGCGCGTCACGTGTACGCCGCCGTCGGGTTCGCAGGGCCTACTCGCTGCCATGGGGAACAGAGGCACGGGTTCCTACCACACGAGCCCTGTCGATAGGCGCTGCTTGTCGGCGCGCTTCGTGGCTTTGAAGGGGCAGCACGATGGTCGCTGCCTATCGTGTGCCATGGAAGCACTCCGATGAGACTTCACTCCGCGCACGCGATCGCCATGCTGCTGGCCTTCGCCCCGGCACCTGCGCCGAGCCTGGGGCGGGGATTCCTCGACCCTCCGAAGGCCTCGTCACCCACCTCGATCACGGGCGAAGAGCTCCAGTTTCGCGCGATCCGCGACGCCGAGTTGAGCGCGACGCTCGAGCGCAGCTACGAATGGACCCTGCGGACCATCACGCTCTACTGGCGGGACAAGGTGGACGACCTCTCCGCCTACCATCCATCGCTGCGTCTGCGCGGCGAGCACGAGGCGCGCTGGAGCGATTGTTGGGAGCGTGTCCGGGACGAGCAACCCACGGTGTACCAGCGCACGATCGACGTGCTCGGGAGCCAGTTCGAGTGGGAATGGACTTTCGGCGCCTGGGAGGCGAAGTCAGCGGGAGGGCGGCTGACCAGCGTGCTCGTGGATACAACCCTGCGCGCGACACGTGACGACGAGGGCTGGGTCTTCGAGACGCTCACCCCGAAGTGGCTGTGTGAAGACGACTGGGACGGGCTCGCCGGTGCGGTCGGGTGGTGCGGCCTCCTCCCGGGAGTGCCGGTTGCCGCGGGGACGCGCTGGTTCCTATCGGGCGAGAAGGTGCACGAGCTCCTGCGCCCGCTCGGCCGACCACGGATGGAGCTGGAGTCCTGCGACGGCCAGTACCCCGAGCTGTTCGCGCTGCTATGCCGACTGCTGGATCCGGGCGAGCTGCTCCAGTTCGGGGACGACGATCAGACCGTTCGCTACCTGTCCACCGTCGACGGCGTCGCGGAGCTGGAGCTCGTGCTCGACAGCGACGAGCGATTCGAGCTCGCCGACCGTGCGCGCGCGGTCGCGCGGGCGCTCGAGATCGACGAGGAGACGCGCGGCTGGCTGGATCGGGCCACGCTGGACGTCGATGTCGAGGGCGGTGGCCGCCTGCGCTGGTCGACGGCCGAGTCGCGCCCGATCTCGGCCGAGCTGGAGGGGACGATGCAGGCCGAGCTGTCGCTCCTGATCAGCGCCCCGTGGGAGATGGAGGTCCGTGTCGAGCTCGATGGCGAGTTTCGGCAGAGCCTGTCCTTCACCCACTCCGCGCCCGAGGCCCAGGAACCGGCGCACCCCGGCGAACCCGGGGGCTAGCGCCAATGCCGACCCGGAGTGATCGGCATTGCGGCTAGCGCCGCTTGCAGTACTTCTGCCACTGTGCGTCGACTTCGTCGACTCCGACGCCGTAGACCCGACGGAAGGCGGCTTCGATGCCGGCGACGTCGTTGCGTGGAACTTGACCCGCCGCGTGGAGAAACTCCTGGAAGTGGTCCTTGCCGAACTTGCTCTCGCGCAGGAACTCGATCAACAGGGCCGCTTGCTTGTAGTGCACTCCGGCGGCGCTGCCGCCCTTGACGTCGTCTTCCGACGAGTACAGGAGGCTCCTCAGCTCGATGAACTCGGCCAGTGGCGTGTGTCTTCCCTGCTTGACGAGGCGCGCCGCGATGTTGCGCTCGTTGTCCGAGGTCTCGATGTACTCGGCAACGCCTTCCTGGAACCAGGAGCCGGCGCCGGAGAGGTGCAGGCGGTTTCTGAAGATCTGATGTGTGCACTCGTGGATGTGCACGGGATCGGCCGGGGCCTCGTACCACGTGGCGTAGTAGTCGCGCCAGGCGTGTCCCTTGGACTTCCGCGCAGCTTCGCGGCTCCTGTTCGCGATCTCAGCGTAGAAGTCGTAGTACTGATCGGGAGTGCGAAACAGGAACACGGGCATCAGTCGCCGGCCATCGACCTTCTCGAACGGATAGATCTCGGAGATCTTCTTGTAGTTCTCCTCCATCTTCTTGGCGAAGAGCTTGCCGCCGGAGGAGTTCGTCAGAATGAGGTAGTGCTTCGTGCGGATGAGGACCTTCTTGGCCCAGGCCGGTTTCGTCAGCGACCTCACGAACTTCTTGTGCGTGTCCTCGGGCGCGTCGCGCAGCCAGCGTTCGCGAACCTCGTCGAGCGTCCAGTCGGGATCGCGTTCGGGACCGTCGTAGGCGATCCCGCGCTCGAAGAACTTCATGAGCGCGCGGTCGCCCGCCTCCTCGAGGCTCGGTTGACAGCGCGCGTGGAGGACGTAGCCCGCGTTCTCGAGGAGCCCGGAGACGACGTACTGCGATCCCACGGGCTCGGCTTGCCCCGGCTCTCGGATCGCCGCCCGGATGATCGAGATGAACGGTGCGTAGCCGAACACGCCTGCCTGGTACGAGACTTCGAGAGCGCCGAAAGCCCCGGTCCGCTGGCGAAGTTCGGCGACTGCCCAACTACCGACGTCGCCGGGTTCGTTGATGTGGGGACCCAGCTCCTCGTAGACGTACAGACCGATTCGTACCTCGCTCTCTCCGAGCGTGCCCGTCCACAGGCACTTGCGAAGCGCCTCGAATTCGTCCTTCCTGTCCTGCGGGTCACCGGCTTGCCGGGTGACTTCGACGTTCTCGAGCGGTGGCGACTGGATCGTCAGGCCGTACGCGGGGAAGGTCTCGTCTGCACGCGATTCGGCAGGAGCTGGAGGGGAACCCCAGGCGAGGATCAAGCACGGGAGCGCCCGCGCGACGGAGCCTGGACCCACGAGCCGTGACGAGCCTGCCGTCACGGAGAGACCCGAACTGGCGAAAGAGACGCGCATCAGAAACCTCCCTTTGCCCGCAACAATAGCACCCTTGTCCCTCCCGAGCAAAGCAGCCACGGAGTCTGGTGACGGATTGATCGTCTCGAGCTCGAATCTCGAATGGACCGAGTGCAAGATCAGCGAATGACCGGCGATATGCGAGTCGAGCGGTTCTCGGAAATTCGCTCGGCGATTGCGCTGGGCACCCTGCTCTCGCTCGCCCTCCTCGGGTTCTCGAGTCCGAGCGCCGGCTCGCAGCGGCTTCCGCCAGCTCTGCAACCCACCGGGTACGCGTCCCCTTCCGGGGAGTTCGTGCTCTTCGTCGACCCCACCAACCGGCTCGGCAAGGGGCCTGGGAATTACACGCTGTCGCGTGACGGTGTCGAGGTCTGGGCGTCCGAGCACCCGATCACCCTGTGGAGCGCCGTCGTCGCGGATGACGGCTGGGTGGCGGGCTACGCCTACACCGCCGGCTACTCGGCCCCCGAGGGGGAGTTCGTGGTCGCGAGCCTCTCCCCCGCGGGGGAGCTCGTCCTGAACGACGTGATCCAGAGGCATTGGAGCCGGACCATGCACGCGGTCCCCGACCCGACCGCAGCTGGACTCTTCCTCGACCTGAGCTCGGATCGATTCGTCGTGCGCGTGCGAGACTCCCACAGTCCGACGGTCGAGGACTCGTGGACGTACCGACTAGCGGGATCCGACCGACTGGACGTCGTGGCTCCGGAGGAACACCTCGACCCACCGAGGGTCCGGGCGCTCGAACCTGCGAAAAAGGCGCCCGCCGAGTACCCGGAGCTCGAACTGACCCCGGTCTCCAGCATCGTCCTGGGTGACAGCGGAAGCTCGTCCGGCGGTCCGGGCCCGATTCGGCGATTCGGTTTCGAAGCGGGCGGCCGGTTGCGGATCGTGCGTGCCGGAGAGGAGCAGAACGTCTTCACGGTCTCCGTCTCGACGCGGGGCGGCAGGGTGCTGCGCGTGGTCGAGATCGGGCCCATAGGGACCGCGGACATCAGCCTGGAATGGTGGCCTCTCGTCGACGGGCGCTGGCTCGTGACCGAGACCCGGTACGGCCCCGGCGCGGCGTCCTCGTCCTGGTTCGCGGACGAGCCGACCGGAACCGTGACGCCCCTGCTGACCGACAAGCCGAGCTCCTTCGACTCGGTGGCCGCCGTGCCGGACGGAGGCTTCGTCGCGCTCGTCACCTTCCGCCGCAAGTACACGCGGAGCAATGCTCTGTACCGCGTCTCCGCCGCGGGACAGGTGCTGTGGAAGATCGGTTCGGACAGCGAGGACGAGGCGAAGCTCTTCAGCCCGGCGGCCGTAGCGGTGACTCCGCAGGGGCGCGTGGCCGTCGTCGACAACATCCGCAAGAGGATCCAGCTATTCGACCTGGCCGGTAGCTACACGGGCAAACTCGAGCTCGAGGATGTCCTCTCCGCGGAGCCGAACTACCCGACCGGCATCACGGTGGACCCGATCGGTGCCGTCCTCTTGCACGACTTCGGTGGAGAGTTCCCGCTGTACCGGATCCGCGCGGACGGCGAGGTCTTCGCCTCGATCCGGATCACACCGCCGGAGGGCCGCCCGCTCGGCCGCATGCACCACCGGGCACGGATCGCGCCGGACGGTTCGATGTGGACGACGGACGGGCACGCTCTGCACCGTGTCGATGACAAGGGCTTCGTCGATCGGACGGTCGGCGCGATGCCGGTCCTGAATGTGCTGAACGCGATGGGGCCGGCGTGTATCGACCGGGCAGGGCGGATACTGATCCAGGATCGCGAGACGGCGCTCCTGCACGCCTTCGATGGGGCCGGAGAGCGGCTCTTCATCGCCCGCCCCGCGCCCGGCGACTTCGACCGGCAGTCCAGCATCTCGAAGATCTTCGTCGATCGCGACGGCACCATCTTCGTCCAGTCCCGCGGGCGCATGCGGCCGGTCATCCAGTTCTCGCCTGAAGGCGAGCGACTCGGTCCGGCAGAGTTCGGATCCAAGGAGTTTGCGTTCGGTCCGGACGGCAGCCTGTGGCTGGGCGTCTCGTCCTCCGACCAGGTCGGTGTTCGACGGATGAAGGACGGCGAGACTCTGGCGGACGTCCAGAAAACTCCGAGCGGCCGTTGGTTCGGTTTCGGTGGTCTCGCGGACTTCGACACGGACTCGCGGGGTGAGCTCATCGTGCTCCACTCGCCCTTGCTCTCCCGCCCGAACTTCGATTACGGGCTCGGGTTCTACGACTCGGAAGGGTCGCCCAGGGGCTGGGTCCCGCTCTCCGGTCGGAGGTTGGCCGTGAGCGACGAGTGGGTCGTCGTCTGGGATTTCCGCGGGACCGTGCTGCTCGTCCGGCGCGCCGACGACGTCGTGTTCAAGTTCACGCCACCCGGGGGGCAGGACGGGAGCCGTTGGCACTTCGGCTTCTCGGCCGCGGGTGACGAGCTCTGGGCGATCGAGTCCGCGGGGCCGACGCTGCACAAGTTCGCGCTGCCCTGAGTCGGGCCGGGCCGCACGCCTGAGTTCGTTGCCCGGGCTTCGACTACGACGGCAACGAAGCGGCGTTCATGGGTCGCAGCTCCAGCGGGACGGCACTCTACGCCGGCACCTCGCCCGCAAGTCTGCAGCGCGTCGTCGACAACACGACGAGCGTACCCGGCGAGTCGTTCAATTTCCTGGGCGTAGCCAACCCCGTCGCGATCGAGGGCGGCGCCATCGGGTTCAGCGGCTACTGGGGCGGCGGCGGGTACGGGCTCTTCGTCGCGGAGGGTGGTTCGGTCGAGGCGATCGTGAAGAAGGGCGACGTGCTCGATGGTGCCATGGTCGAGCAGGCGTACTGCCGCGCGCAGAACATGAGTGGGAGCAGGATGCTGATCGAGGTTCGCTTCCAGAGCACTCCCGTGTTGTCCCACCGCGCGCTCTACCTGGTCACGCGCTGACCTCTGTTCGCCGCCGGCAGCCGCCCGCGTTCCCCTGGAGTCTGACTACATCCGGTACCCCGGGCGCACGAAGTCCTGCGGCATCTGCTCGAACGCGGTCTGGCTCTTGCCGGACTCGAAGAGGTAGAGGACGTCGTCGAAATCCGCCCGCGGCGACGTCGGGCGGGGCCGGAACCTGCGCTTCGTGACTGGGTCGGTCACGAGGCCGCAGTACCGGATCGGATCCTCCAGGAATACCGCCCGGGCTTCCGTGTCGGCGAAGAAGAACGACTCGTAGTTGATGCGCGCGAGGTGCTCGTCGTCGATGACGGCCGACCTGGACGGGTCGAAGTAGTCGTTCAGGGCGAGGCCCTTGCGGCGCACGAACTCGGCGACGTCCTGCACGAAGACGTCGGGGCACGGGACTCAGCAGAAACCGACCGGCGTGCCGTTCAGGTAGAAGGGCGGGATCTTCGGGTTCAGCTTGTTGCCGAGCTTGATCATGCAGCTCGCGTTCATCGAGATCTGGCCGTCGCTATACCGGAGACGCGGGTGTTCCGGGTCCGCGCTCGCGAGCGCGAAGACTCCGTCTCCGGTCAGCTTCGGTCCTCCCGTGCATCCGATCAGGGCCAGTAGGCCCGCCGCGAAGATCGTGTTATTCATGCGCAGTATCCCGCCCTCGATTCGACGAGACCTGATACTGCCCGGGCACCCGCCAGCTCGCATTCATCGGTGGTGGCGGCGACGCGGGATTCGTGCGAGAAAAGTCAGGCGCCGGCGGCTCCGCCGTCTTCCGTGGACGGCCACGCGGCGAGCCACGTCGCGTTCTCGTCGGCGAGGATCGACTCGCTGCGCCGCACGAGCTCGACGGGCGACGCGATCTTCCCGTCCTTCCAATCGGCGAGGACGTAGCGTAGCCGGAACGCGGTCTGTTCGTAGGACGGGATCATGCTGCTCAGGCGCAATGCCCCCATGTGCGCCGCCAGGAGGCCGCCGAAGGTCGTGACCACCGGGACCCAGAGGGGGAACGCCGCGGCCTCGGATGCGCCCAGGGCGAGCACCATCGCGAGGAGCGAGAGCACCAGGCGCCCCCGCCGCCACCGGTCGAGCTGCACGGCGTACAGGGCGACCTTCCGCTCGTGCCAATCGATCTGATCCTCGACGCGGTTCGTCACGTACTCCTCGACGGTCCCGACCTGCGGCAACGATTCGTCGCCTTCCGGGAGAGTCGTCGTGTACGCGCGGTCGGCCACGCCGACCTTCATCCGAACCCGCGACACGGCCTCCTCGAGCCTCTCGCTCGCGAGGTCGGAGTCGTAGGGCGGGACCTGCATGAGCACGAGGTGCACCTCGCGCTTGATCGATTCCGCCAGCGCGCGGGCTCCCGTCCGGCGGCGTTCGCTCTCGGGGTCGAGCAGCTCGCGCCCGATCCAGGCCGCCAAGCCGACGAGGAGTGCGCTGAGCATGCCGAGCCGCTCCGGGAGCGCGCTCGCCTCCGGGGTCGCTTCCGAGAGCCCGAGTTGCCCCGCGAGCGCCCCGCACGCGGCGCCGGCGAGGGCGCAGAAGAGCGCCCCCCGGCGGGCGCGTTTCAGGCGCGTGTCCGCGCGGACCGCGCGCGCGTCCCAGAGCCGGAATTCGCGCCACACCACGTCGAGCTTGTTCATCGCATCACCGTCCCTCGCTCTGCGCCCGTGTCGGAGAATGCCGCGCCGCTGGCCGGATCGCCAGCCCCCTGTCCCGAACGCCGGGTCACGGGCCCGCGCGGATCGACAACAAGAGCTGCTCGAGCCGCTCGGTGACGGCCGGGAGGGCGTAGTTCGACAGGGCGCGCTGCCGCGCCGCCCGCGCCATGCGGCCGCGCAGCGCGGGGTCCCCGAGGAGCTCGGCGATCGCACTGCCGAGCGCCGGCCCGTCGCCGATCGGCACGATGCGACCGGTCTCGCCTGCAAGGACCTGCTCCACGAGGCCGCCGCAACGCGTGACGACGGCGGGGAGCCCGCATTCCATGGCTTCGAGCAGGGTGTTGTTGCAACCCTCGTCGCGGACGGAGGCGAGCACGAAGAGGTCGCTCGCGACGAGCACCGGGCGCGGGTCGGCGAGGAAGCCGAGGAATCGCACGGACTCGCCGAGATCCTGCCGCAGCGCGGATGCGCGCAGCTCGGTGGCACTCTCGCCCGCGCCCGCGACGAGGAGCAGGGCGCCCGGGACGCGCTCGAGGACGGTGGGCCAGGCCGCGAGGAGGTACGCGTGCCCTTTCATGGGCGCGAGGCGCGCGACGATGCAGGCGCAGGGGCGGTCCGACGCGATCTCGAGTCGCACCCGGGCCTCCTCCCGCTCGGCGCTCGTCGGTTCGGCGCCGACCTCGATCCCGTTCGGGACGACGGTGAAGCGCGAGCGGTCGAGCCAGTCGGCGCCCGCGGTCATCTCGTCGAGGATCGCCTGGCAGTTGACGATGACGTGGCGCACCGGGCCCGTGTACAGAGCGCGGGAACGGCGCGTGGGCTTGATCCGCCGGGCGATGCCGCGGCGCTGGACGAGGCGTGCGCCCGACCGCGAGCAGGCGCTCGCGCCCATGCGGACGTCGCGGTTCAGGTTGGCGATCAGGATCTCCGTCCCGTCCTCGCGCATGCGCCGCGCGAGCCTGCGCGCGGCCAGGAGGGCGCGCGGGCCCGTGAGGTGTTCGGCCCATACCTCGAGCCCCTGGTCGCGCGCCCGCTCCTCGAGCGCCGAGCCGCGGTCGCAGGCGATGACCACACGGTGCCCCCGGCGCTCCAGGGCCGCCGTCGTCCGGACGCACCACGCCTCGCCGCCGCCCCAGGTCGGGATCGAGTCCAGGAGCACGATGCGCAGTACGGGCTGGGAGGTCATGGCGATTCCGGGAACATCGCGGCGGAGGAGGATACGCTGGGACGCATCGCGCTGCGCACAGGTCGCGCGAACCCATGCGTCGCGCTCCCATTCGACAAGTGCTACTCGCGCATGCCGAGTAGCGCCACCCGGGGCCGACTCGCCCTGCTCCTCGTCTGCGTGCTCGCGTGGCTCCACGCGGCGAGCTTCCTCGGCTCGGGTCCGTTCGACGACGACTTCATCGTCTACCGGTACGCGCGCAACTGGGTCCTTGGCGAGGGGCTCGTCTTCAACGTCGGGGAGCGCTTCGAGGGCTTCACCGTGCCGCTCTGGGTCATGGTGATCGCGGGCGGGCTGCGGCTCGGGCTCGATCCGGTCACGGTCAGCCTCACGCTCTCGATCCTCGCGACGGGCCTGGCGGCGTTCGCGGTGGGGGCGGCCTGGCGCCTCGAGTTTCCGGACGCCCGCCTGCCCGTGCCCGCGCTCCTGCTCGCCGCGACGCCGATCTTCGCGTGGCACGGGGTGACGGGGCTCGGGACCACCGTGCTTGCGGCGCTGCTCGCTCTCGCGTGGCTGTATCACGCCCGGGCGTGCCTCGCCGGCAAGCCCGCGTGGGGCGCGGCGATCTGGCTCGCCCTCGCGTGCTTCATGCGGCAGGAGTGCGCGCTCTTCGCGCTGCCGTTCCTCGTCCTCGAGCTCCGGCGCGTGCGCAGCCTCGCCCCGCTCCTGCCCGTCCTCGCGCTCCTCGGCTGGACGGTGTTCCGATACCTCTACTACGGCCGGCTGTTGCCGATCACGTACACGGTGAAGAAGCTGTCCGTCGCCGCGGATCTCGGCTACGGCCTGCGCTACTTCGGACAGGCGACGCTCGAGTGCGGTGTCGGCGCGCTGCTCGCCCTCGGTCTCTGCGCGCCGCGCGCCGTGCGCAGGGAGCTGCGCGCGCCGACCCGCTGCGCGCTCGCCGGGCTCCTCCTGCACTCGGCGTACGTCGTGTGGGTCGGGGGTGACTTCATGCCGTTCGCGCGCTTCTTCGTGCCGACGCTGCCGCTGCTGTTCCTCTTCGCGTGCTTCGGCGCGCGGCGGCTCCTGCCCGCTCGCCCGCGGGTGCGCGCCCTGGCCCTCACCGTCGCGCTCGCGCTGCTGCAGTGGCCGCAGCTCGGCCTCTCCGAGACTTCACGCCAGCAACGTGCGTTCGAGCACGCCTTCTTCGAGGAGCGCTGGGCGGCACTCGGCCGCCACCTCGGCGCCGTCCTGCCGCCGAACACCTCCGTCGCCATCTCCCCGATCGGCGCCTTCGGATGGTACTCAGGGCTCCCGATCGTCGACATCCTGGGCCTCACGCACGACGCGGCGCTCGACGAGGAGCCGGACCTCTCCATCCATATGAAGGGGCACCACCGCACCGACGCGGCCTGGGTGTTCGAGCAGCGGCCCGCGCTCATGATCCTCGCCAACGGGGTCCAGCAGCCCGGGACGGGCGAGCTCGCCATCAATCCGTGGGAACGGACGATCTACGAGGATCCGCGCTTCGCGGAGCGGTACGTCCCCACGCGGATGCCCATTCCGGAGAGCGAGCCCCTGATCTTCTTCAAGCGTACGGACGTGCCGGCGCCGCCCGGGGCGCGCGTGATCCGGCGCTGAGCGCGGACGCGGAGCCAGCGGACAGCCCTCGACACCGGGCCGGGACCGCCGATACCCTGCGGCCCGTGCCGACCCCGCCCCGCAACCCGCCGACGTGGCTCTGGCTCCTGCCCGCGCCCGTCATCATCGCCGCCCAGCTCATCACGAAGGCCGCCGGCGGGGACGCCTATCGCACCTGGTTCCGCGGCGAGACGGGCATCGTCGAGAACCTGACGGTCGTCTTCCTGCTCGTCGCCCTGGTGGCGGCGCTCGCCGCGTACCGACAACGGAAGCGCGTCGCCGCCCGCCGCTTCGGGCCCTTCATGCTCGTCATGGCGCTCGGCTGTTTCTTCTTCGCCGGCGAGGAGGCGAGCTGGGGCCAGCACTGGTTCGGATTCGACACGCCCGCCGCCATCGCCGAGCGCAACGACCAGGGCGAGTTCAACCTGCACAACGACGAGGTGCTCGAGGCGGTCCTCGATCAGCTCCCCCGCAACCTACTGACGCTCGCCGCGCTCGTGGGGGGCGTGATCATGGCGGCCGGCCGGAGGCTCCGGCACAGAGAGGGCTTCGACTTCGCGTCGCCCTCGAGCTCCGGTTGGATCTGGCCGACGATCGCCTGTCTGCCGGCGGCGTTCTTCGCCATCACCGTCTCGTTGCCCGAGAAAGTCTACGCGCGCGCGGGCCTGGACTACCCGACTTGGCTCGACATCAGCCCGGGTGAGACCAAGGAATTCTGCCTCGGGCTCTTCCTGATGGTGTACCTGCTCACGATCCTCCGGTCGGTTCGCGCCGCCGGAGTGGAGACCGGAACCGGCGACGCGGGGGCCGCCGGCTGATCCGGTACACTGGTCTTCGTGGACGTCGCGCCGCTCAAGATCGATCGGGACCGGTCCCCCCGTCGTGCCCGAGGCCTCCGCCGCGGCGGGCCGGCCGGCGTGCTGAAGTGGGCCCTTCCGCTCCTCGTCCTCGGCGGCACGGCGTGGCTCTTCCGCGCGCCGCTCACCCGCGCTCTCGACCGCCTGACCCTGCCGACGGTCGGCGTCGTGAAGGCCGCGCGGACGAGCCCGCTCGCGGCGTCGGCAGTGTCCGGCACGGCCGCGAACGGCTACGTCGTGGCGCGCAAGCGCGCGGCGCTCTCGGCCGACACCCCCGGGCGCGTCGTCGCGATGTACGTCGAGGAGGGCTCCGTCGTGAAGGCGGGCGATGTCGTCGCCCGGCTCTACTCGGAGGAGTACGCGGCGGCGCTCCGGCAGGCGGAGGCGGAGCTCGTGGCGGCGAACCAGTCGGTCGCCCGCGCCCGGGTCGAGGTGCATTCCGCTCGCACGGACCTCGCGGCGCTCTCCGCTAACGTGACCGCGGCGGAGTCGCGCCTGACAGAGGCGGAGGCTTTGCTCGAGATCGCCGAGATCAACTTCACGCGCGCCGCGTCGCTCGTCGAGCACGGGATCCAGGCCCAGCAGGCCGCCGACGATGCGCGGACCGGCCGCAATGCGGCGAAGGCTTCGGTCGCTGCGTTCTCGGCGATGCTCGCGTCCGTCGAGGCGGCGGTCGCCCAGGGCGAGGCGCGCATCGAGGTCGCGGAGGCGACCGTGCTCGAGCTCGAGGCGCGCATCACCGTCCAGGCCGCTGCGCGCGACCAGGCCGCGGCGACGCTCGACAAGACCGTGATCCGCGCGCCCTTCGACGGCATCGTCATCCTGAAGGACGCCGAGGTCGGCGAGGTCGTCAGCCCCAACTCGGTCGGGAACCAGTCCCGCGGTTCCGTCATCACGATGGTCGACTTCGCCTCGCTGGAGGTCCAGGTGGAGATGCCCGAGACGACGATCGCCGCGGTCGAGATCGGCGGCGCGGTGAACATCTACCTCGACGCGTTCCCGCGCAAGCTCTACAAGGGGCGCGTGCAACGCATCTGGCCCACGGCGAACCGGCAGAAGGCCACGATCGAGGTCCGGGTCGGTTTCCTCGAGCCCGACGGGCTCCTGCGCCCGGACATGGGCGCGCGCGTCGTCTTCTCGCCGAAGGCGTTCGCGGACGCCCCCGCCGGCGACGCGGTCGACGTGGTGCTGATCCCGTCGGCGAGTATCGTGCGCGTGGACGGGCGGCCGGGGGTGTTCGAGCTCGAACGGGGCGTCGCCCGGTGGCGCGCGGTCCAGCTCGGTGACGAGCGCGGGGGGCGGGTGGCGATCGTGGCGGGTCTCGTCGGCGGCGAGCGGCTCGTCGCCGATCCGCCGAACGATCTCGCGGACGGCGACCGCGTGCAGGTCAGGGAGTGAGTGCGAACGAACGAACATGAGCGAACCGATGATTCGAGTGCAGGACCTGTCGAAGTCCTACAAACGTGGCGGGGAGACCCTGACCGTCCTCGATGGGCTGAACCTCGAGATGGAGGCGGGACGCTTCTACGCCCTCATGGGACCCTCGGGCTCGGGCAAGACGACGCTGCTCAACCTGGTCGGTGGCCTCGACCGGCCGGACGCGGGCGAGCTGTTCGTGGCCGGTGAGGACCTCGGAAAGATCTCGGGTGCGATCCTCGCGCAGTGGCGCGCGGACAACGTCGGCTTCGTGTTCCAGGGCTTCAACCTGATTCCGGTGCTCACGGCGCTCGAGAACGTGGCCCTGCCGCTCACGCTCACGCCGCTTTCACGCTCGGAGCGCCGGGCCCACGCGCTGCACGCGCTCGAGCTCGTCGGGATGCAGGACCGCGCCCACCACCGGCCCAAGCAGCTCTCCGGCGGCCAGGAGCAGCGCGTCGCGATCGCGCGCGCCGTCGTCACCGACCCGCAGATCATCCTCGCGGACGAGCCGACCGGCGACCTCGACCGCGACTCGGCCGGCCAGGTGCTCGACCTGCTGGTCCAGCTCCACCGGGACCTCGACAAGACGATCCTCATGGTCACTCACGACCCGCACGCCGCGGAGCGCGCCCAGAGCATCGTGCACCTCGACAAGGGGCAGCTCGGCAGGATCGAAGACACCCCACGCGCCCTCGCGGCGGGCGACTGAGCCATGTTGCGGCTCGTCGTCAGGAACCTCACGAAGCACAAGCTGCGCTCGCTGCTCACGGTGGGCTCGCTGGTCGTGGCGCTCTTTCTGCTCTGCATCCTGCGCACGCTCGTCACGACGCTCGAGGCCGGCACGCAGGCGGCGAAGTCCAACCGGCTCTGGGTGCAGTCGGCCGTGAGCCTCTTCGTGGACCTGCCGCTCGCCTACGAAGCGAAAATAGATGCCGTCGAAGGCGTCGAGAAGACCTGCAAGGTGCAGTGGTTCGGCGCGTACTACCAGAACGAAGATAGCTTCTTCGGTCAGTTCGCCGTCGATGGCGACACATTCCTCGACATGTACCCCGAGGTCGTGATCGTCGCGGGCTCGCGCGCGGGCTTCCTCGCGAACCGCATCGGCTGCCTCGTGGGCAAGGCGCTCGCGAAGAAGTACAAGTGGGAGATCGGAGACCGCATCCCGCTCATCGCCGCCCTCTTCCAGAAGGACGACGGATCCGCCTGGGACTTCGAGCTCGAGGGCATCTACGAGGTGACCGAGCCCGTCTGGGACGACCGGACGTTCTTCTTCCACTGGGACTACTTCGAGAAGACGATGGAGGCGACGACGACCGGCCAGCCCGACGTGGGCACCTTCGTGGTCCAGACCCGTCAGGGAGCGGACCAGGTGCCCGTGATGGCGGCGATCGATCAGCTATTCGAGCACGGCCCGCAGCGCGTGCAGAGCACGACCGAGGCCGACTTCCAGGCGCAGTTCGTATCGATGATGGGCAACATCCCGTTCTTCGTCGCGGCGATCGGCGGCGGGGTGCTGCTCGCGATCTTCCTCGCGTGCGTGAACACGATGATCATGGCCGCGCGCGAGCAGACGCGCGACATCGGGATCATGAAGGCGCTCGGCTTCACGGACCGCTCCATGTTCGGGCTGCTCACGCTCCAGTCGATGACGCTGTGCGTGACGGGTGGGCTCCTGGGGATCGGGCTCGCGCTCCTCGCCGAGCCATGGATCGCGCACGGCATGGGCTCCTTCTTCCCCGGTTTCGCGATCACGGCCGGGACGCGCGACCTCGGCATCGCCCTCACCCTCGGAATCGGCGTCCTGGCCGGGATCGTGCCCGCGTGGCAGGCGAGTCGGCTGAGGTGCGTGGAAGCCCTGCGGTCCATGGAGTGAGCGATGCTCGTCCCCTTCTCGTACAACCTCCGCAGCCTCTTCGTTCGTCGCGCGTCGACCCTGCTCACGGTGTTCGCGATCGGCGCGACGGTGGCCGTCGTCGCCGGTGTCCTCGCGCTCCAGCAGGGCTTTGCCCTGCTCTACACCGAGAGCGGGCGCGAGGACCTCGTCGTATTCCTGCGGCCGGGATCCACCAACGAGGGCGACAGCATCTTCAGCCGCGACCGCGGGCTGAAGCTCATGAAGACGGTGCCCGAGATCGCCATGGACGAGGGCCAGCAGCCGCTCGCATCGCTCGAGTGCTACCTCGCGGTACGGCGCTTCAAGATGACCGGCGGCGAGACGAACGTCGCCATCCGCGGCGTCCAGCCGATGACCTTCACGTTGCGCGAAGGTGAGCTCGAGATCGTCGAAGGCCGGAACTTCCAGCCGGGCGCCGACGAGGTGATCGTCGGCCGGAAGCTCGTGGACCGGATCCAGGACTGCCACATCGGGGACGTGATCCAACTGAACACGACGCCGTTCAAGGTCGTCGGCGTCTTCGCGACCGACGCTTCGTTCGACTCCGAAATCTGGGGCGACCTCGACCGCATGCTCCAGGCGCTCAAGCGCTACGGCCCCAACCGCGTTCTCGCCAAGCTGGTGCCGGGGACGGACCCCGAGGCCCTGGCCGAGCGGCTCCTGTCGGACCGCGAGGTCCCGGCGAAGGTGCTTACCGAACGCGAGTACCTCTCTTCGCAGACGAAGCAGCTCTCGAAGATCCTCGTGTTCCTCGGGGCGTTCCTCGGCGTCATCATGGGCATCGCCGCGGTGTTCACGGCCACGAACACGATGCTCTCGGCGCTCGCCGCGCGCTCCCACGAGATCGGTATCCTCCTGGCCACGGGCTTCCGGCCGGTCCCGATCTTCCTCTCCTTCATGCTGGAGGCGCTCCTGCTCGGGCTCCTGGGCGGCGGTGTGGGGATCCTCATGACCCTGCCGATCAACGGCATCGAGACCGGTGCCATGAACTTCAACACCTTCACGGAGGTGGCGTTCGCGTTCCGCATCACGCCGCAGGTGCTCGTGCGGGCGATCCTCTTCGCGCTCACGCTCGGTTTGCTCGGAGGCGCTCTGCCCGCATGGCGCGCGGC
>Ga0114950_10000399_pt1 | contig 29191 bp, 47 predicted proteins | sample N075metaG_FD_83503 | JGI IMG/M metagenome (GOLD analysis project Ga0114950, IMG submission 83503) | Deep subsurface microbial communities from Kermadec Trench to uncover new lineages of life (NeLLi) - N075 metaG | ecosystem: Environmental > Aquatic > Marine > Ocean trench > Sediment | place...
AATCTGACCCCCTGCAGCCCAGGCTCCTACGATGGCCTGAGCCTCTACCTGACGCTGGGACCGTGACACAGGGCCTACGAATCGGATGATGATCTCGGCCTCTTCCAGCTGAGGAGGCTTCTCTAGCAGCAACCCACCCCTGTCGAGAACGTCCAACGTCCGCTGCAGGATGGGATGGAAGAGTTCTGACTCGACACGTCCCAACATGGACACCATGGTCCTCGACATCCTTTGGTCGAAGTCCAGGGTCTGTGTCGCGGGTACCCCTGAGCCTGTCGGAGCCTCAATCAGTGGCATGAAGAAGGCATCCTTCACCATGTTCTGCCGCTGGCCAATGATCTCTCGGGTGATGACGATGTCGGTGGAGATCGGGAAGGGACGGATCGGATCCTCTCCAGCACGGAACATGCCGGAGCGGTAGACGATGAGGGATCCAGGGGAAGTGTCGAGCTGTGTCAGCACTCCTTCATCCGGTATCAGGATCGGAGGGTCAACGGCCTTCTGAGCTGCCTTGATGAGACTGAAGCTCATCTCGTTGAGCATCCGTTGGTCAGACAGAGCTACCCAGGCAGGAGAGCGTCCATACAGCTCCCGTGCATCCTTACTCCAGCGTCCAATCTGCCAGGGGTTGGTCCAGTAGCCTGACTTCTTGATCTGCTTCTTCTGATCGTAGAGGACATGGATGCTGCGCCAGGGCCTGGGATCACTCCGCTCACCCCCCTTTTCAAGATCGCTTCTGGGGTGGGTCAGGTGAATGATCCGGATCTCTTCGTTGGCGTTCTTGTCGATGGCACGATCGACCTTGTCATCCGTTCCCTTGCCAAACTCCTGCCAGTATTTGCGTCCCCTGACCTTGTAGTCCCGGTAGATGGTGTCGATCCTTCCCGTCCAGGCTTCATCGACATGGATCTCTCCAAGCGGTCGGCTGTAGAAGCGTGGACCAAATCCAGGCATGTCTTCGATGTAGTTGCAGCAGGTACCAAAGAAGACAAGACCCAGTATGTCTTCAGCCGCTGCGTTCAGGAATCCAAAGCGCGGCTGCTTGAAGACAAAGTCCAAGGTGCGTGTGGTGTGATCGAGCCAGTCCTTGACCTCCTCGTCCTCCATGATCTCTTCTGGCTCAGCCCACATGGAGAACCACTTGGCAGCAGGGTTCACCATCAAGCCATGGATGGTCCCTGCAAGCATGTGTCCTGCGGTGAGACCTGTCGTGTCGTAGATACGACGCATCCGGGTCTCACCGGGTGCCCTGATGATGTTGAAGTCGTCGGTCCCCAACATCTCATCGGCGATGATCTGCCACGTATTCTCGAACGTCTTCCGATCTGACTTGATCAGATCGAAGCGTTCGATGATTTCCTTTGCAGATTCAAGAGCCAAGTGGATCAACCTCCAAGAAGCGTTGGAGTGCCGAGTCGAGCTCTGCTGGATCCACCCAGGGGTGTCAGCACGGTGCTTTGGAATCCCTTGCGTGCTGCCAGCTCCGCACGTTTCTGTCGAGCGGCTGACGCTCCAGACTTGGCTGACTGTGTCTTGGGAATATCGGGTTTATTGAGCTGGGCAGCGAGGATCGACCCACCCGCAAAAAGGAGTGCGGGTGCATTACGTTTGGCAAGCCCCACTCCACCCTTAGCAACCTTTGTGAGCTCATCTAGTGTGGGTAGTCGCGCAGCTTTGACTGCAGCCTTGGCTTTGCTGGTAATACGCTCCAGTGCGCTGGGGTCCTTCGGGAAGACTTTCACAACTGGAGAATCTTGCGGTAGCTGCGGAAGCGTTCCACCCTGACCCAATGAATCCGCACTGGGTGGATTGAAGGAACCTCCCGATGCGTTTGTAACAGGTGGACCCTCTGCACCAAAGGGACCGCCGGTAGGTGTAGAGGAGACTGGCTTCCCTCGCTGCGGTCGAGCAATGTCAGGAATGTTTTGACTCGGTGGCTTTACATCCTTGGGTCCGAAACCAGGAGTTTCCGAACCCTGGACCGTTGCAGGTCCACCTGCACCCTTAGGACCTCCTGTGGCACCGGGAGTTGCCGGACCTCCAAGAGACTTCAATCCTGGAATAGGACCTGATAGGAGCGTTCGATCAGCCGGTTCTGCTCGCGCTGCAGACGGACCCGATTCTGTGGCTGCGAGAATCTCTCTCACTAGAATCGTAAGAATAGGTACGCCAAGTGTTGCGCCGCCGCCTTCGCCACCCATGACGTTCTCCTACAAGGCCCTGGCGGGATTGACGCTCAGTATTGCACCTGCCGTTGGGCTGGTCTGGCTGATGGCAGACAAGATGGTTCGTGCTGACTTCAACCCGGATAGCTGGTGAGAGAGAGCCAGACGATTCAACTCCTCACGTTCCTTCTTCAATCGTTTCTTCTCGATTTCCGGGTCTATTTTGGGTCCAAACTTTTTTTTCCCACCCATTACTCTCGTCTCCTCGATAGAAGGGTTTCTTGTCTTGGTGGCCCCAAACCGGATAGACCAATGGCTGTTTGCTGCCGGATCTTCTCTGCCTGCAGCCTTCGTTGACGGTTGATTTCATTCGGATCAAACACAGGTCTCTGCTTTTGCGAAGTGAACAAAGCATTTTCAGTATCGAGACCAATAAAACTACCCATCAGTGGTACCTCGATGACCCAGACCCTTGTCGCTTGTAAGGATCATACTTCATCCCGACATGGCTGGGATAGACCCTGCTGATCCCACGCTTTGCGTAGCGAGCCATCATCACGGCATAGCGCATGGCGTCCATCAGGTCATCGTACTCTTTCACCACCTTGCCATTGTTTCGGTGGTAGAGTTGTCTCTCGTGCATCAGCTCGGCCAAGTGGTAGGCGATCTTGAAGCGACCCTCGGTCATGCGGTTGAGGATGTCTGCCAAACCCGCTTCCACTGACACAGATCCATCGAGGTACTGTGCATGTTCATGCAGCATCATCACGCCATGGCTGGCATAGATCTCTCGGTACTTCCTGCCATCGTTGCGATCCATGGTGCTGGCATCCTTGGGCCACGCACAGGGAAACGTACCCTTGGCTCGAATCACGGCGGCGTGCACGGAGATACGGGGTTCTACCTGCTTGTAGGCGTCGTAGATGTGGTAGGTGTCGTTCTCCAGATCGATGGCGAGTGCAACCCAGGCGGTAGGATGAGAACCTCCGCCGAGGTCGAGCCCACCGATCCTGGGCCACCACTTAGGGAGAGCTGCAGCTTGAGCCTCCGTAAAGACTGATTCGGGTACAGGGTAGATAAGGCCCGAACCAAGTACCGGGATACCTCGGAGACGCGCCTCCCTTTCGTGGATCGGGTACTGCTTCTGGATGTCAAAGCGCATCTCCTCATCGATGTGGAGAGCATCCTCCAGCTCCATGCGGGTGACACTCTTGTGAGGGCTGTCCGGGGTGGGGTAGAAGCTCCTCACCACTTCGGACAGGCCCTTCAGAGGTGTAAACGTGAGGATCGCAATGCCATTCGTAGCCGTGAGGCGTGCCATGCCTTCAGTCCAGATGTCGGCGGGCGGCTCTTCGTCAAACCAGATGAAGTCAATGCTGTCTGCCATCCACTTCTCTCGTCCTTGTTCGTAGGACTTGAAGCCGACGATGCTGTTTCCCCCAGTGCGATGGCGAACGACGACGTAGTCATACGCTCCAGGAATCCCTCTGGAGGGGACAGCACGTTCGATGAGATCCTTTGGAATCCACCCGGTACCAAGCTCACCTGGACCCCCCATTAGCTTTCGCTGGATCACGTCGCGGGTCGTCAGGCTGGTCACTCCCCCCACCCAGGCCCGAATCGGCTTCTCGAACCTCTTGCCCCTCCAGAACGGGGGGTACATCCCCGTCAGGTGCATCGCTACTTCCGCCGATCCGCACTCCGACTTCCCCACTTGGTTGCCGGCCATCAGCAGTCTCAACCGGAACTTCTGGCCCAGATTCCCAAAGGTCTCTTGGACGGGGTAGGGCTTCCAGAACCTCAGACGTTGGTACTGGAGCTCCACTGCCGTTTTCGCCAGATCCCTCAGCTTCGACAGGGAGTCCGAGGGCAGCTGCGAATTGTCTTCCATCGAATTCAATCCCTAGTTTGTCGAAGGATCCTTCGATCATCTGCACCAGTGCCGCAGGGTTGGCGTCTTCGAAGGGATCCAGCTTGCCGGTCTTCTGCTCGCTCTTCTTGATCACCATACCCTGGATCTCAGCAATCAGCTTGTAGGCCCCATTGATGGCCGTATGATCTGCCGTGTAGCCCAGGATCTCACCCCTCACGATGATGGGTTTGGCTTGCTTGGACGCCCTGACATTCTCTGCGAGACCCATCAGTACCTGATCTCGGGTCATGATCTGGGTATCGACCTGCTTGTCGAACATCTTGTCCTGCAGGAAGGACGATCTCTCTCTCACTTCTGGGTGCGCTCTCAAGAGCTTGGCCACAGCCACATCAGGACGCTTGTTTGTGAAGCCTGCCAGCCGGTAGGAACGTGGCCACGATTCACCCAGGGCGTGCTTCTGGGCGACGATTTCCCACTTGCCATTCGGTAGCGGGGTGTTCATGGGCTACAGTCTACCCAGGGACAAGGAGGAAACCCCATGGCACTGGTAGACCGAGGGCTCAACGACACCGAGCGCAATCGCATCCACCGTCTCATGCCTGGAGTCACGGTCAGGATCCAAACCTGGGAGGACTCTCGGACCGAGGCCCACGTAGCCTTCACCCACGACCATCGAACGGCCAGAGACAACGAAGAGCTGCTCTGGACCGATGGAACGGGAACCACAGCCCACATCGTGGGTAGCAACGAGGGCAGCTTCCCGATTGACGCCACCCGCAACCAGAACCGGCGTCCTGGCTGGACCCCCCAGATCGCAGAAGCAGAGCTCGTAACTCGCTACACGGACGTCATCTCGTCCGGTCCCTTCTCAACGAGGCCGTAGATGGAGTTCTGCTGCTGTGGCCACATCCTGGACCGAAAAATGAAAACAAGGGTAACAATGTACCCCTGTCGTTGTAAGGATCCGCTGAAGCCGATTCACCGCTCCGCTCCTCTCTATGGGGTTTCGGACCGCATCCCGAAGGCCCAGATTGAGGAGCGGAGGCGGTTGAACCTACCGGATGTCACGGACTGGGAACGTGCTGCGTTTGACGTGGATGGTCGCTGGGTGTAGATTCCCGCGCATGGACTTCCTTGCGGTTGTTCATCTCTTGAGCAGAGAGATCCCAGGGGCGCGTCGAGTTGGTGGCTTGACGCGCCCCGTCCTTTTCAGGAGGTCTTGATGGCTCTATCCCCTGACAACCCCCACAAACGCGGGACGATTGCCTACCGGCGTTGGGAGGCAGCCTGGAGGCGGAGGGAGGCCGGTCAGCTTCCCTTCACGGATGAGCATCTGACGGATATTGAGAGACGTCAGAAGCACAACGCCATCATCCAGGGCGGAACCTTCGTCTCTCCCACACCTGAGAATCCCCTTCCCACCATCAACACCCCTGATGTCAATTTTGGCCGACCTCCTCCCTCCAAGTTTACCGACGAGGCGGGTAACTTCCTGTCATTTGAACACTACCTACAGTGGAACAGGGAGGAAGAGGCCGCTGGCCGTGGCCTCGGTCAGCTTGGTTTGGATGATCTCTTCAATGACATCTTCGACCCGGATACAGACTTCGACCCCTTCGATCACATCGATGTCCTGGATGTGGTGAAGGGTGAGCTGGTTAGACCCAAGGTCAGAGCATGATCGGCATGGATGTCGTCTCCGCTGATTCAGAGACCGAGGATCTGCTGATCGAGTGTGCCCGCTGTAAGCAGACCGAGACCTTCGGCACCTACCACCCTAGACAAGACCTACCCTGGGGCACCCTTCCCCACCGTCTTCTTCAGTTCATCAACCTGCACCAACAGATCTGCTTCGGGGTGAACCACCCTCTTCCCAAGCAGAGTCCATTCGTGCTACGACTGCATTGAGATGAGAAAGAGCAAGCACATCACAGCACAGCAGCATCTCTGGTCTGTACTGAATCCAGTTACCGTGACCGAAACCGCAAGGCACACCGAAGATCCGGATCGTCAGCACGACCCCTCCGGACGGGAAGGCGCTCGAATCGCCAAGTGTGGCCAGTCCGATCCCGACGTTGTCTCTCCTGACGACTCTGCAACGTCCTCCGACTAGCTTTCCATCCCGGGTCCATTCCGCAACACCCTGAAGACCTCTTCAGAGGGGGAGACGTGTGTGCGTCTCTACGGACCTTCTTCCCAGTAACTGTTCGTTTCCAAAGGTGGATCCTCATATAGGACACAACCCGTGGACGCTGTGGGGTACACCCCCTGGTAGGTAGTTCACACTGGGCCACTACCGGCTACCGTCAGCAATATACCGTAAGGTGTGTTGCACACGGGACATGCCTCCTCTCCGTCTCATCTCCTTACTCCCATGGTGCATGTACCCACCATCACTCACGGCGAGGGACACGGCATCCCCGGCCCCTAGCCCTAGTGGTCAGCCCTCACCTGGCAAGTCATGCAGGTTCTCATGCTTGAGGACTTCGTTGTGCCTTGTGCCTGGATCTGCAGGCTAGGGCACAGCGTGTCCGTGAGTCCTCTCGGGTGTCGTGGAGGGTGCTGGAAGTCTGGCCGGTAGCTTCGGTCTCGCACCCAGTGGCACCGTGTTCTTCCTAACGTCGCTCATGTCACCCATGCAGGCGGCGAGTTCCGTCCTTCTGCGACGCCGACCGCCTTCGCTCCTCGTTCCTCGTCGCCGCGTTGCGAGCGGCACGTCGCCGCAGAAGGAAGGAACTCTAATGGGTGACACGATCGACCCGAAGAACACGGTTGCTGGGTACGAGCCCTTCAACTACCTCGCCCGGGACTTCAAGCGCCTCATCGACAACGAGGAGGACTTGACGTTCGCTGAGCGCCTTGGCCTGCTGATGCAGCTCAAGGTCATGGACGAAGTCATCAGCGAGAACCGCAAGTCCAGCAAGGCTCGCAAGGCCAGCTGACTCACAGGGGGGGCCGGGAAGCCGGTCCCTCCACCGTTCGCTCTGGGGGAAACAACATGCTCAGTGAGCAAGAGACCGACATCATGTGGTCCATCGCGAAGATGGAAGAGGTGTTGGAGCTCGTGCCGGTGACAGACTGGCACGACGAGTGGAAGAGCCGAGTGGAAGACGCCGAAGAGATGCGAGATTGCATCGAACTGGTGATCAATCGGTTGATCCAAAGTAAAGGGATTGCAAAGTTGATGGGTAGGACAGGCGGATCAAAGAAGCGGGCGTAGCCCGAGGAGGAAACGAAATGGTATTCGTTGGAACACCGGTGTGTATTGGCTGTCGAAAGAAGCCAATCGAGTTGGATGAGTACATCGAGGCAGCTGAAGACTTCCAGCAAGACGTGAACCTGTACGTGCGTGAGGGTGAAGGCACCTACAACGACAGCAACGGTCACTTCCTATGCACTGACTGTTACGTCAGAGCAGGGGCACCCAGTACACCCAATGGATGGGTGGCACCGTGAAGAACGTGATCATCGCTGGCAGCAGAGATTGGACTGACCGAGAGACGATCAAGCGAGAGCTCCAGTCCCTGGTGGACCATGTGTCTGGCCGCGAATCCATCACAGTTGTGACTGGCGGAGCGAGAGGAGCAGACACGATCGGTCACGAGATTGCAATCGAGGCCGGACATGCCAATACAGTCATGTATGCACAGTGGGACGTGCATGGCATGAGTGCAGGCTACAAACGAAACATGGAGATGGCCAAGATCTCTACCCACCTGCTTGCATTTTGGGATGGCAAAAGCAAGGGAACCAAGCACATGATCAACATCGCACGTGAGCGTGGCTTGGTAGTGCGTGTGATCACTCGACACATGGAGGATACGGGATGACTGCCATCTATCACGTGACACGAGTCAAGGACATCAAGGAAGAGAACGAGGACTACAACTACAGCAGTGAACAGCAAGCCATCGAACATGCCACCGCCATGATCAATGACAACCAGCTGAAGTTCAATGGCGAGGCACGCAACCGCAGCTACCGAGTGACCAAGGTGATGTGTTGGGTCAAACCCAAGCCCATCCAAACCGAAGTCGTCATCGAGAGGCCCATCACATGAAAGACAACGTCAAGTTCGTGGTACTCCTCAGCTTCAATGTATCTCTCACTATCTGGCTGGCACTAGGCATGTATGGCACTGAAGTGGGGGTACTCAGTCTCTCTGCTCTGTCCTTCATGGGTGTGGTGAATGGATGGATCATTGGTCTGTTCGTGGCACACAAGCTCAACATCAAGCTGAATTCTGATGTCATCCATCGAGAGGGAGATCGAGTCATCGAACAGGTACGTGAGACCCTGCGTGAAGAGAGAGAACGAGATCCACACAGCCTGGACTGGTTGAAACGAGGTGATCACCGTGAGCAGTAAGGACAGACCGGGATACAAGTTCAAGAACATGATGGTGAGGGAGAGTAGCTGGGCTGACCTCAAGCTGATGGCTCAGCTTAGAGACAAGCCACTCGGTGAGTACCTGAGTGATGTGATTGATCACGCAGTGCGTAGTGCAGACAGTCAGCACACCATCATGACTCCCAGTATGGAGAGACTCTTCAATCACATCAAGATGGAGAGAGAGACAGAGCAAGAAGCCAAGGCTGCACCCGATGAGGTGGTAGCCGAGATGAAGAAGGTCGCTGAGTCTCTCGGACAATGAACTTCACCCTCGTCGGACACGACGCTGCTTCGGGCGAGCGTCGTGCCCGACGTGGCTAAAGGAGGAATGGGATATGAACAGCCGACAGCGCAGGACAGAGCGAAGAAAGAAGGGAGAGACCGAGGCCGAGGCCGAGGTCGAAGCCGTGTTCGAGAACGTACTTCCCTATGTAGAGGAACCCTTCAAGCAGGTGCGAGCCAGTGACTGGTTCTTGTACGGTGCCGTCAGCTCATTGATCGTGTTCACCACCTTCATCATGCTGTGGTTGCAGTTTGCCTACTGGCCGGAGCTGAGAGATCACAACAGACTGATGTCCGAGGCAATGGAGGAGGTGACACTGGCACGAGCCGAGGTTGCCGAGGCAGCTGACGCAGTGGAGGATGCGATTGCTCTATGTCCGTGAAGAATCAATCGCCCTATCAGCTAATCAAGGATGCCTTGCATGACAAGCATGGTCCTGCACCTGCCGACGACAGTCTCAGTTGGATCATGTGGCTGCTGGAGTTCGAGATCGGCAAGGTGATGGAGTTGATGGATGACGAAAACAAGATGGATGACAACGAGAAGTTCCAAGCCTTCGAGGCAGAGATGTTCATCTTGAGTGCTGGTATCGAGAGATGGCTGGAGCTGAGGGTCAACAAGAGAATGGCAGGCATCAGTCCCGAGAGACTGGCAGAAGCCATCGAATCCATCGAACACAACTACAAGAAGGAGACCAGCCATTGAGTGACAAGAGCGATCGGCTGGATGGATTGAAGGATACGACAGCCAGAATGAAGGAACTGAGTACCAACCTGCGTGACCTCAAGCACAAGTTCAGAGCTGCACCCAGGGGTCAGTTGAAGAATGTCATCCGGGAGTTGGATGACTTGCTCAACAGTTCAGACTGCTCCGTCGATGAGATCGAAGCCATGTTGATCGGTCATCTGGAGATCACAGGTAGCCACGATGATGTAACCCGTATCATGAGGATGGCACAGCAGGGGTGGGAACGGATGGAACGAGAAGAGAACGTCAGTCACAGCCTCGACAGGGCACACGTTACCACTCTCATCTCCATCCTGAATGTGTGGCTCAAGGAATACACGAGTCATGATGTACCCGTGCACTAGAGGGTCACGTCATGGCTGACGCGCACCCTGCTTGGGCGAGGGCGCGCGTCAGCCCAGTGACGCGGTCCCAGTTTGATACCACAGACCATGTAACAGACAGCGTGACGGAGTGAGCTCGCAACGTGGGCAGAGTCCACCGCGTGGACGGAGCCCAGTTGCGAGCTTGCATAGTCATGCGGAGGATAGAAGAGATGGGTAGTTGCACGATCGAAAGCACACACACAGCGCCCATCAACTGGCAACACCAGTCACACTGTGTGTTCATTGGACGGCCGAGCAAGTGGGGCAATCCATACGATGTGCACACCTATGGTCGAGCGGGCTGTGTCACTCGGTACTACACCTGGGTGAGTGAACGCATCATGCTGGGTGAGTTGGATCTCGATGAACTCGATGGAAAAATTTTGGTTTGCTTCTGTGTACCCAAGCTGTGTCATGGACACATCTTGAAGGCGATGCTTGAAGAGAATGAACACATCAGACTAAGGAAGGAGGGCACCACCAATGCCCAGCAGAACGAACGAGAGTACAGTCGATACCATCGTGTGGGAAAACCCACCGGTACCGAGCAAGAAGAGAATCAAGGGACTGAGGGAGCCGTACTCCACGATCCTGCTCAAGCTGAGGGAGAGACCGGGTGACTGGTGTCGTCTCTCTACCTATCACAAGCAGGGTGCTGCCATCACACAGATCGAGCGATGGAGCAAGCACAAGCAGCTGAAGGACTACGAGTGGGCAGCTCACAAGGTGAAGAAGCGTTACGTCCTGTACGTGCGATACACCGGGCGACGGGAGATGTTCGAAGACGACAACGGGTACGTCTATGCCGTCAAGAAGGACGCATCGTGAGCATCGCCATCATCGCTGGATCCAGGCGTCGATACCCCGATGCCAAGATCGCTGAGCTGTGCAAGGAGTACGAACCCACGATCTTGATCCATGGGGGAGACCGAGGCACGGATCAGGCCGCTGCCGAGGTCGTCAGTAACCGATCGGACCTCCATCTCACTGAGATTGCAGTGCATCTCAATGACAAGGCGTTTGGGATGGAGAAGGCCATCGTGCATCGCAACAAGCTCGTCGTTCAGACGGCGATGGGCTTGGCACGCATGTTGGAAGTCAGTGTGGTGTGCTTCGCATTCCCTCACTCACAGGGAAACATCACCCAAGATCTCATCAAGAGATGCGAAGCATCCGACATCCCTATCGTCACCGTCGGAGAAGACGACAACTGAAGTCATCTTCCATCGGCGGCGGCGTGCCCGCACACGGGGTGAGGGCACGCCACCGCCCCAACCAAAGGAGATTGTACGTGGGATTCGGTGAAGTCAAAGGTGATATATGGGAATTGGCCGAGGTGTTTGAAGCACATGCTGTCGTTGCCATCACCTACAGTGGAGAGGAAGTCAAAATCATTCAAGACTTACCTATTCGAGTGGTGAGTTTTCCAATCCAACACCGCTGGGGTGGAGTTGCAGATCTGGATCTCATCAGGCAATCCGCCAAACGATTGATGGCGCTGGTCAACGAGAAGAAGTGGACCAAGGTACTCATGCCTCGACCGAGCTTCGAGCGAGAAGATCTTGATTGGGAGACAGAGGTCAAACCCATCTTGGAAGATGTACTAGACCGTCGAGTGGCGGTCGTCAGCCATGCCACCACCAAGGATGCGGCATGAATCACTGGGGGTTTCAATGCAGAGGAGAAGAGTCATCGAGAAGGAAGAGCTTCAGCGTAATCTCAACGCCTGGAGACTGAGTGAACGCGACCGCAAGGTGCGGTTCGCAATCAAGAAGCAAGCCACCACATTGGGACAGTCTTGTCCTGATCTTGCTGCACTACAGCAACGAATGAAGGAGGTAGGTGTGTGAGTGTCTTCAAGGACTACGGGAGCGCCACATTTGGGGAACCCATGGAGTTTGGTGAGCCCAACGATCAGGGTGATCGAGCCACCATGATGAGGCTAGGTCCTGCTGATGCAGAGGTCACGGAGTACATGACTTGTCACATCATCGAAGTCGATGCCAATGACAAGTACATCCTGGAGCTCCGAATCGGGATGCCCATCAAGAGCAAAATCGTGGCTCGTATCGTTGGAGACATCGATGAAATGAAGATCATTCACATGATCCTTCACAAATGCATCGAGATTGCAGAGAAACGAAACGACAAACGGAAAGGAGAGAACGATGCCAGTGGAGGAGAAGGAACTACTGAAGCTGAGGGATCACATCAGGACACAACTGACTGACCATGGAATCCCTCGACACCTATTCAGTAGTGTCATTGACTACATCGTAGATGGCATGAGACCTGGAGCCTTCGTGGCTGCCATCATTCAAAACAATCTCGTCATGTCATACCTACGTGCGGATGAAGAGAACTGTCACCTGTTTACCAACTGGGCACGTTTCCTTCATTGGGAGATGCCCATTGGTAGTTGGGGTAGCGAACCCATGTATCAGTTGTGGTGCAAGTCTGGAGGGATACACGGTCGAGCAAGAGACAGTGAAACGGAAGGAGTGATGGACATTGCAAGAATCACAAGCACTGCTGGGTCTGACGAGACGGGAGATCATCTACCTGACGAAGGTCCTTCAGTTGATGACAGCTTTTGAACACAACATTCCCTCATGGTTGAGGGATGTGATCGTGATTCCAAAGAGACCAGCTCTCTTGATGGCCAAGGTGATACTGGTGCGGAATCAGTTGGAAGATAAGGAGCGAAAAGAACATGCCTAAGAAAGTGTTGGTCTATGGTGTTGGCGAAGTTGTCGACATCGTGCGGACCGCAGACAAGACGATCCAGGTACCGAAGGATATGGATCTGGACATCGCCATCGACTGGATGATTCGTCGTCGGGACGAAGAGAACCAGTACATCAATGCCAACGAGAGGTTCAACTTCTTCCCAAGTGAGGGAGCAGTGGCCTTGGCCAAGGCATTGGAACGGAGGTACGGCTGGAGCGTACAGAAGGTAAAGATGGGAGCCTTTGGTCCCGAGCCTCCGGAGATGGTGGCCATCGAGGTGGAAGCAGGCAAGACAATCCACGTACCGTGGGGACAAAGCCAGATTCCAGGCATGGGTGATGGGTACGTGGAGACAGGCATGTGGAAGCGCAAGGAAATCCCTGCCTTCCAGCTGTCGGGTCACTTCCGCAAGAAGCACGAGGTGGAATTCAAGCAGCTGTGCAACGAGGTGAAGCACATCGCCCTGACCGAAAGCATCTATCGGGGTAAGGCGATGAGCGTCAGCTGGGATCTCAGCAAGGCAACGGCCTTGCAGGATCTCTACCCCACCTTCATGACACCGGATGGGAACAAGGAGCTGATCTTCTCGGACCATGTGAACCACATGATCCAAGCAAATCTCTTCGCTCCCATCCAGATGACCCAGTCCTTCCGGGACAACGGCATCCCTCTCAAGACAGGGGTGCTGCTCGAAGGGCCGTATGGGTGCGGGAAGACACTCACTGCACACAAGCTGGCTGCTACCTGCATCGAACATGGCTGGACCTTCATCATGGTCGAGACACCGGACTACCTGCCACAGTTGATTGACTTTGCCAAGCAGTACCAGCCTGCCGTCCTGTTCTGTGAAGACATCGATCGGAAGATGGGTACCCAACGACGCAACCAGGAGGTGGACAAGATCCTCAACACAGTCGATGGGGTACACACCAAGAACAGCGAGGTCATGCTGGTACTCACCACCAATCACATCGAAACCATCAGCAAAGCCATGCTGCGACCAGGTCGTATCGATGTGGTGATTCCCGTCGAGCCTCCGGATGCCGAGGCAGTCGAGAGACTGATCCGGTACTACGGAGGGGGACTCATCGATCCCTTCGAAGATCTGACTGATGTCGGGGATGTATTGAGGGGAGAGATCCCGGCTACGATCCGTGAAGTCGTTGAGCGCGCGAAGCGCAGTGCCACTCTACTGTCGGGAGGTAAGGGGAAGCTCGTCATCGACGGGGAAGCACTGGTGTACGCCGCACAGGGGATGCTCAAGCATCTCGCTCTGCTCAAGCCAGAGGACGTAGAGCCTCTCCATCCACTCGTGGTCATGGGTGAGACCCTGGCTGAGGGGCTGCACTACCACGCCGACAACACGGAGTAGTCAGGGAGATGTGCCCCCCAGCACATCCCTGATGAGGGGTCGGTGTGGCTTCGGTTTGTTCTTTTCCTCAGCCGCATCGGCCCCGTTCACGGGGAGATTACATGCTCAAGACCACCGTTACATTCACCATCGAATGGTGTGAAGAGATGACAGAGGAGGATCTACATGCAGTGGAGGAGGCTGTTCGGAATCAGAGCCTTCGTCTCAGGAATGAGATCAAGCGAGCCTACCCCGATGTCGACATTGGAGCAGTGGAGATCAGTCACCGATGACATCAGAGTACGTGCAGCTCAGGTAGAGCATGACATTGGTCGACTCACGGGCACAGCCGGGGGTATCAACCATGATCAGATCGATCTGCTTGCAGGTTGGTCTGCCTTCGGGAGAGCCAATGGCTTCTGCATGACCGATGCCTGTCGCAACACAGTCAGTCAGCTTGAAGAAGATCCACTCTACTGTCACAAATGCATGGAGAGTCAGAAGGAACAAGGTGCATCCATGGGTAAGGAATTCAGGATCGAGATGCACTGTCCCTACTGTCGATGGACTCTCTTCGATACCTCAATGCTGTGGTTCGAGCAGCTCTCGAAGTGTCCAGGCTGTCAGTATCCATTGATGAAAGGAATCATTCAATGACATGGAAGAAGGTATGGCTAGAGGGAGACAACAGAACCCTGGATCTCACAGACAAGAAGGCATGGCCCACACTGCAAAAGACAGGCGATGTCAATCGATTGAACGAGAAGCCCCACTCCGTTCAAGATTTTGGCAGAGAGCAAGTGATCTATGCCCGAACAGACAGTGGTCAGACCGTGAAGTGGATTCGAAATGACAAGGAACTCAAGGCAACCAAAGCCAACCGGTTCTACAAGGGACCGAGGCAACGTCCCTCATCTATCTATGAGTGACACGAAGGAGGAAAAGAACATGACTGATGACACCGGAGACAGTGGAAATCTGGTAGATCCTCGATTGCAACGCTCCATCTATCTCATCACTGAATTGGCTCACTGTTTGATGAGCCTACCCAAGGACGACACATCCGCCATGGTTCACATGGCAGAGCAATGCATCCATGACGCCATGGAAATGCACAGCAAGATGCATGACGAGACCCAGGAACAGATCAAGGAACATGGTGGTTGGGATCAGGTGCCAGATGACTTCAAGAGAAAGATGCAGCGAACCTGTGCAGCGGAGGCACAGGAGTGGATCACCTGTGCCGCAGCCATGGCTTGCGCTGCGGCATGGAACCCAGCCTGCAGTGACATCCATCTCGATCCCGAAATGCTGACACAGATGCGAGAGATGACCACAGCCATGAGTGAATTCAATGAGAGGGAACAAACGAAGGAAGGTGGAGATCGCAAGCTGAGGTCCGTGAAATGACAAGAGCTCCTGCTCAATTTGAAATCAACATGGACCTGAAGCAAGGCGTAGTTCTCAACAGTGTGGGTGTCTCCTTCTCCATCTACGACAAGCGAGATAGCAAAGAGACAGAGGATGCCAAGATGCTGGGCACCCTGATTATCAGTGGAGGTGGATTGCGTTTCATCCCTGCAGGCCACCGCCGTGCATACAAGGTCCAGTGGGGTGAGCTGACAGAGATCATCAAAGTCTTCGGTCGATTGTCATAGCGATGGGTCGGAAGACAGAGACCGATCCGCCTGAGTTGCTCAGCACACAAGAGAGAGAGGAACTCCGGTCATGGTGTGAGTCTAAATATCCTCAGTTCCTCCCTCGTCTGGCGGCGATGTGGCAGAGCTGTCGAGACTGGCATCTGGCACGTGGGATCCAACGTGTGGTTTGGTCTGCTGTCTTCCGACAGTGGATTCGGAAGGAGCAGGAGTGGCAAGAGGGGAAGAGAGACCGAGAATCGAGGGGACACGGAGGAAGGCACCGGGTCGATAGTCATCAGGATCCAGAGTCTCTGGCTCGGATACTCCATTCTCTGAGGGGTGGGGTCGTACCCACCCAGACCACTGATCAAAAGAAGCATAAACCAGAGGACAGCTGACCTTCTTCTTCGAGTGCAGCAGCTCAGTAGCCACCACAATTAGAGCCAGGGTACGGGTGCCTCCCGTATCTGACTTGATGAAGTTGTAGAGGGTACGACGACTCACCCCTCTACCTCCTCGATCCACATGGATGATCGCGCGCAGCAAGCGCGCGGGACCCAGGGCTTCACGCTTCATGTAGCTGGACAAAGTACCCATAGATGCAGTATCCTACACACTCAACAAACCGCAAGGGGTACGCCATGGCACTCAGTGAAGACGTTCGGATCATCGCTACAGCTCTGAATGAAGTGAAGAAGAAGATCAGTCACATCGACAAGACCGGCAGCAACCCTCACTTCAAGTACGACTTCGTGGAGGAAGCCCACCTCATCGCTGAAGTGCGCTCTGCATTGATTGAACAGGGGCTGATCATGGCTCCATGTGTGAGTCAGCCTGTTCAGGTGTTCACAGAGCAGGGCCGAGACAAGAATCAAACCAGTGTGGTGTTCGTCCAGGAGTACAGCTTGACTCATGTGAGTGGGGCTATCTGGCCACACCGCATCGCTGTCGTGGCCGCAGGCCAGGACTCAGGAGACAAGCATGTCTGGAAAGCCAGTACCGGAGCGAGCAAGTACGCCCTCATGCGACTGCTCCAGCTCTCGACAGGTGATGATCCTGAGGCAGATGTAGGAGTTGATCAGCGAAGTGGGAGTGGTGTTCAAACGAAGCCAGCACTGCGAACTGGTCAAGCTGTTTCACGCCCTGGTCCACGTCAGTCCGTAGAGGCTGTGCTGGAGCGGTACGATGAAGAAGCCAAGGCCGACAGTCAGCTGCTCAAGGACGTGGGTCTCTACCGCAAAGCCTTCGCCAAGGCAGAGGCGATCCATGGCAAGCCCGCTCTCGATGGCAACGACCGACTCAAATTCAGTGTACTGGACGAAGCCCTCAAACGCATCGGTCTCGACAGCCCTAACCAGCTGAAGGTGAAGGACATTCCTCCCCTGCTGGACATCATCGCTGACTTCCAAGACGCTGACTTCCAAAACACTGACTTCACATAGATTCCAAGAGACAGAGGCACGCTCTGCCATCCTCGTCACCCGACGAGAGGTTCTCGGTCGGGACCGAGGGGATGGGTTTGGGAGGGATGTGTCTCTGTCTCTATTCAAGGAGATAGAAATGCAAAAGACTGAGAGAGAGCGCGACGACAAGGCATGTTACGTCGGGGACCACGTCTGGATCCGACGACATCGTAGTGAATCCGACAAAGTGGGGTCATTCGCCCTCAATCTGGCACCAGAAGATCACCCTGACCCGGCTACAGCAGAGGTGAGTGTCATTCATTTCCAACCCGAGATCTGGGATGCCGTCAATGACTGGCTGGATCGCTGGCGTAACGATCCAGAGATCATGGAAGAGGAACGCATGGCACGGGCGGAGGCCAGAGCCGACGCCATGAAGGAAGAGGCAGCCACCACATCCGACGTTCCACGTGGAACATTGGATATGTCATGACACGCATCGACACCAAGATGGCAGGCATTGCCTTGGCCATCGCCATTCACCACAGAGAGATGACGACACCCGACCGAGCTCTCACTCCAACCCATGGTACTACCTATCGGAGCCTATTGGATGACCTCTTGAAGGAAGCCAAGGAGATGTACGGCGAAGACCTGGAGAAGGTTCCCAATGGCTAGTATCAAATTCGGCAGGTACCACATCGAACATGACGGCGTCTCTTGGATGATGTGCCATGGATGGAAACGACGGAGAGCTAACAACCGGATGTATCCCATCAAGGCAGGGTGGTATGGCGATCTGCATCAGGTGGCCAAGGCATTGGTGGATGCTGAGATGGTAGAGGCAGCGGAGCTCCCGCTCATGCTGCGAGAGGTGGTCGAACTGGTCACTTTGAAGCTCAAGGACCTAGAGGCAGAGGTTCTGCTGGAAGATGTCAAACGATGAGGGGTCACTACATCCTTGAAGGACACACACCTGTCTCTTGTGATCTCATGACATGGGGCAGGTCCCTTACGTTGCATAATCGGATCGTAAAGAAGGAAGCCATCGGTGACAGCCTAGTATCAACAGTGTTCCTTGGCCTTGATCATGAAGCTGGAAACGAACCACCCCTGCTATTCGAGACACTGGTGTTCGAAGGTCCACTGGCTGATGAGATGGATCGATACTCCACCTGGGAGCAAGCAGAGCAGGGTCATGCAGCTATGGTGGAGAGAGTCAAGAATCAGGTCGAGCGGTAGAGTCCTGCTGTCATCGGTGACACCCCATGACAGTAGTGACTCCCGTTAGACAGAGGGGGAGGTGGAATTGCCATTTCGCCACCTCTCCCTCACTGACTTGACCAGCTTCAACGTCCTGTTGGAGCAAGTACGACACATCGCTGGGCTAGCGAGGTGTTCAACCCCGTATCGAAACACGTAGTCACTGTAGGTGTGGAGAGCGGCTCCACAGATACAGCTAAACTGAGCAGATCTGTACCCAGTTGAACTACCAAAATGAAAATGTGAAGTTGAGCCCGGTTCGCTTGGTTCCCACTGCTGAACCTTTTCCAAAAAGTACGCCAAGGACTGGAACCAGTCGATCGGGGACATGCCTTTGTCAGAGGAGGAAGACACCCAGCACCACACCCGTCACACCACCGATGGCATAGAAGGACCAATCGAGCCGAGCATCCCACCAGTCATGGCTTGGATACTGCATCCACTCCCGGTAGAAGAGGAACGCAAGGGACATGAGAGACAGGACGATGGCTACGAGCATCGCCAACACACCCAGGTAGCGGTACGTCACGAATGGCAGGATGAATGAAGCTCCAGCCCACAGGAAGTGGAGAGGCTGGTCCCTCACGTTGCGAAGAATGTTCTTCTTGAGGGTACGGTGGGGACTCATCACGTTACCGGCCTGAGCCTACTGCGGGGCTGTGAATCCAGCAGCGTCAGCGACTTGATGACCTTTTCGAGGTGACTCATGGCTTCTTACCTGCCAGCTGGCAGTTGGCTCGGTACTCGGTGTTGGCCCACTTGATCCAGATCAGGGTCTCCTGGTAGCCACCATCCTTGAGCATCCGGTAGCTGTGGCCCATGCGAGTCAAGCTCTTGCGGAAGTCTTGGCCCTCCGTGCAGAAGGGCTCAAGGATCGGGCGTGTCACGCAGCCAATCAGCCACAGACTGAGCATGAGCAGCGAGCTCACGTGAAGCATTCTTCTTTCGCTCAATGGCCACCTCCATGTCTTTCAGCTGTGCCTTGGCAGCCCCTGCCTGCTTGGACTGGCGCACCAGCAGGCCGATCAATAGCACCACCACGGTAAGGGCCACCCCTCCTCCAATGAGGACAGGGTCCATCAGACGTTCTTGGCCTTGCCTGTGTTCATGCCCACGAAGTTCACCACGTCCATCACGCCCTGCATGATCTTGTCGTCCACCTTGTTGGGTGTCCGTGTGGCCAGGATGGCGAAGGCACCCACTACCTGCAGCAAGAGTGCGACGTTCTCCCACACCCACTTGGCTACGAGTTCAATCAGCTCCATGTCATTCTCCCCATCGTGCGAACCGTCGGTCCCCCTTGGTCCCTCTGGATTCGATCGGTCGGATCTTAGCGTAGGCCCCTCGCTTCCAGGCGTCAGCCAGGGTACGGGTGGTTGAGCCTCCTCCCTCAGCTCCGATGTAGAGATGAGGGGGGTCCAGCACCATGCCGACGTGCGTGGCCCTGCCCCCACTGTTGACCCAGAAGACAAGGTCGGTTGGGATCAGCTGGCCCTGTTTGATCTCGGAGTAGCGAGCCATCAGACCATTGGCGGTGGTGTCCTGGCCCCGTGGAAAGGCACCCACGCTCTGCAGGAGCTCGATCATCATGCCACTGCAGTCAAAGCCCTGTGGTGTGTCTCCACCCCAGATGTAGGGTGTACCCCATAGCTTCCACGCCATCTTCAGGACGACGCTTCGGTCGGTCATGGCTAGGGGCTGAGCTCCGAGATAGGAGTTGCTTCCTCGATCTCAGGAGCAATGGGCTCACGATGCGGATCCTGTTGCTTTACCAGGAAGTCGATGCTGGTGGCAATCTTCCCCTGATTGATCAGGAGCTGGGTGATGGTGGCGTTGGCTTCCTTCTCATGGCTTTCAATCCGTTCAGCATTGGCTTTCACGTCTTCATCGGAAGCACGGCTGGTGGCAAACTCCCAAGTGAAGCCCAAGATGATACCCGTAGCGATGATCGCTACTCCCTGCTGGTACCTCTTGTTGTTGTTCGTCACTACTTTATCAATCACCCTCGAAGGTTGTAGACGGCGGGTCATGAATAGGAGTGCAAGTCATCTCTGAGTCTTCAATCTTTTGAAGAGTATTGCCCGGCTGAAGTGTGCCGTAGCCCAAATATCCAAGCATCCCCATCATTGACAGGTAATGGTTGTCTATAAGTGCGCCATTCGTAGGGTCTTCATACTTCCGCCCTGCCTGAAACAGTATGGTTTGAGTCTGCTTATAAACCTGATCATTGTGTATGGTCGAGCAACTGCTATCGCAGAAACTATCTGGACTACCTGTAGTTTGTGGAAGACCTACCTGCGGGCAAACTGGAGCATCAAAAGAATCGGCGCAACTGGTCGCGCAATTAGAATCGCAGAAACCATCCGAACTACCTGAAGTTTGTGTAACACCTGTGGCGGGGCAAGCTGGACTATCATTGACGTCAGTGCAACTGGTCGCGCAATTAGCATCACAGAACTCATCTGGACTGCCGGAGGTTTGTGCAATACCTATCAGAGGGCAAGCCGGATCATCAAACTTATCTTGGCAAACGAAGGCCTCACGCCAATTCATCTTTTCTGAGAATGACGTGTAGTTGTTGGGACCAGGAGAGACGTTACCTACACCAGAAGCGTAGGAACACGGAAGAGATACACAACCTCTTTCAGGAGTATCTGGATGACCTAGAGCTGGCATGTAGTGAAGAAGGTGAAGCAATTTACCAGTCTGGGCAGAGATCGCATTGTCTATTCCGAAGTTGGTTGTGTCAGAAATGGCAACGGTAGTAGCATTTACAACAGCCTTGATCTCAACCGTACCTCTATCGGATCCAAAGCCAGAGTCCAGGTAGAGGACATCCCCCGGATTAGCAAGCCGAAATATGTCAGCGTGCCCTCCGACTGAGACAGTGTCGCAAGCATCATCGGCTGCTCCACATGCTGCATCAACTGCTCCATCTACCGTGGTGACTGTTACAACACCCTCATCTTGCTTGAGTATGTCGTACTCACCTTCGTAAATGACCATCTCCCAGTTTTCCGCTGCAACCGGCCCTTGAACAGACCTCCTCAGGTTCATACTAAATGTGCAAAGGAAGTCTTGCCGTTGTCCCGTAGTTGCTGGCAACCAAGCAGCCGCCCAACAACGCTGGCGCTTTGTGCTAGTTGCAAAGCCTTGCTTGTGGGCACAGGACGTTATATTCAGGTCCCAATCGTTACCACCTTGTATTACAAGCCTATCGTCAGTCCCGCCATCGGTCTCTCCAAAGGTGATGCCAAAGATGTTGAACATACACCAGGGACTTTCGGCACAATTTTCACCGTCTGGCGCACCCATGGTGTAGGGTACTCTGATATAGAGCTTGTTTTCGGAGCCCATCTGGCGCATCGTGAAGCCTTCAGGTGTACTACCACTGCTACCCCCTGGGCCACGCTTGATCACTACACCCGTGAGAAACGACAGGGACAACAGCAGAAGAATCGCTATGTAGATTCGTCTCATGGTAATACCTACTCGTTGCATCGCAGCAACAGACGGGGTGTCTCGCCCGCCGGATCGACAGTACCAAAGACACAGATCCAGCTGGCCGCTGCACCGTAGATCTCAGAGGCTCCATTGGCACCTGTCAGTGTGATGTTTTCAAGGATGTTGCAGGCATCGGCACTGCAGACATTGGTGACACAGGTACGGACCTTCATGTCATTCAGGAGTACCCCCGTGCCCGTGTCATCAGCGTTGTAGATGACATCGAAGTTCTCACAGTCTCTTACAGAGAGAATGTCCGAGGTGAGATCATTCGTAGCAAAATCCGTACACAGATCTCTACCTGCCGAGATCGTGCCCTTGGCAGCTCCACTGACACAGTCCTTCCAGGCTGCAGCACCAGCTGGTATAGACCACAGCAGGACCACGAAGAGAATGATGACACGAAGCATGATGTCCTTCCTTTCAGTTTATCGTTCTGCGGGGACCACAGTGTGTGATGCCAGAGCAAAGCGCGCACTGGTTACAGTTGTCGTAGCCGTCGTTCTTCCAGCCTGTGATGCCGTTGTCTCTGTAGCCATTCGCCGGAGAACAGCGGCACACGAGGCAAAGCTCGCAAGCGGTCAGCTCTTCGTCTGCGACATACAGCTGTGAAATGAAACCATTGTATGTAAGAACTCCAGGAAGGAAGGTTCCGATTCTGAAGGTTGTCATGGCAGCAATGTCTGTGTTGGCGTTGTTCTCATCGGTGTTGTCGTAGAGGGTGTTGGCGTTGTTTGGATTGTCAGTGTAAAGACGAATGGGTGTATCGGCTACCCCACTCCACGACACAGCAATGAAGTTCTGACCAAATATATCAGAAAGCGCGTCGTTCTTTCCTTTACTGATGCCACCTCCACCCTGTGCCCATGCTTCTCCAGTGGTCTTTCGAAGGATCGTGGTTGAAGAGTCGATCGTGATGAACCCAGTTCTCTGGGCATCAAACGGAAAGTGCCAGACAGCAACAGTGAGTGCGGATGCCTGCAGGCCACCATTGAGATGCATGTAGTTGTCGTCGCCGTCGAAGAGGCAAGACCTCTGGCTAGATTCAAAGTGGGTGGGGAAGTGGGCTTGATTACAGATTGCACCGTTCACCAGGGTCCAGTCGTCTCGACCGCCCTGGGCTTCGGACTGGCATCGGTCGATGAGGTTCTCGGCCCCGGTGATTCCGTGCAATGCGTATTGCTGGCAGCGGTCTTCGGTCGTCATGTCGACACCGGCACCCGTGGCACCGAGAGACAAGGCCGCTGCTAGGAAGAGTACGAAGCGCATTTCATCCGCAGTACAGGAACAGGCTGCAGTCTGTGACTGCGCCGTCTACGTCGGTGATACTCAGGTCTATGTCAGACCCAGCAGCAACATCAGGAGAAGCGATAGTCGTATCGTCTAGGCCACCCGAGGTAGGACATGCTTGTACGGCTTCGATGTCAAATCCGTCATCCTTCCAGACAAAGTCAATATCGACTCCGCCCCGGCACTGACAGACCATACGTGAGATGGTGACATCCTTGTCAAAGTGAGCGACGGTCTCGAAGAGTTCGACAGCAGGGTTCTCGATATACAGCTTGGTGCATGGGACTCCTGCGGCACCACCACCTCCTCCGCCAGGACCCCGCTTGATCACGGCACCTGTGAGCAGCAACATGGCGCAGAACGCCAGGATGATGCGTATCTTCATGGTCAGTCGTCTCTACCACGACGGTCAATCCATCCAAGAACTGTCATTCTCAGATTTACGTCATCATCGGTGGCTTGTCGGAAAGCAAACTGTTTCAGCTCGTCAATGAGAATTGAGGCTTCCCACGCATGGGGGTTGCCGGCAGCTCCTTGGAGGGACGATAGACCTGGCGCGGCGGTGTAGGTAGGAACGAGGGGAAATTCATAGACAGAAGTGACGATCATGCCCAATGTTTGACTGCTCTGATTATTCACCGCCAGTCGGAACTGGACATTGAGGATCACATCGCTGGGTGTATGGTCGAGTATGTGAAGGCTGATTTGAGTGAAGTCTCCACTGATGTCCACGTCGAATCGAGGAGTGGCAAAAATAATCTTGTCACCGATCTGGGTGTATTGTCTGAAGTTGGGAGTAGTCGAGCTAACAAAACTCCAGAGGCGTCTGAACCAGACAGTCCCGGTGCACGTAGCTTGTACTGCCGTGTCTGCAACCAGATTCGCCGCATCTACATCAGTGTCAAACCCATAGTCGTTCCCCGAGGTGGAACCCTTGAGTGCAAAGAGATGCCAGGTGTCTACGGCTGCCGCGAAGCCTGCCGCAGTTGGGACTCCAGCGTTTCCATTTCCAGCTATCCACCCATTAGGATTAGGGTCTACGAAGGTCTTGGACCAGAGGGCTGGTTTTTTGAAGTTTGCCTTGTTCTGGTTGGTAGCAGTGCCAACACGACATTCACCTGGTTCAATCTGGATTTCTACTGAGCCGCTGACCCAAAGAGTCTTGAGTCCTTGCAACAAACCCCTGTTGGACAAAGCCCCGTCGGCCCATACAGGGGCATCGGCTCCCATCACCAACACCTGGTCTTCGGTTCCCTTTGGCAATGCGATGCCATCACCGGAGGCATTACCAATGAGAAGGTCACCTTCTGTTGTGATGGGAGGCGCAACCCAAGAGGCTGTATTGGCACCCGCGATCAAGACATCCTTGTCCGTACCCAATGGAAGTTTGATGGGGAGGCCACCTGAGTCAGCAACGATCAGGTCGCCTTCGTCGGTGACGGGTGAAGCAACTGGTGTTTCCCATGACAATCCGCTGGCACCTGCGGTCAGGATGTTTCCCTCTGCACCAATGCCAAGTCTGCTCGGATCATCATTTACGTCACCAACGATGATGTCGCCCTCTGTCGTGATGGATGTTCCTTCGACTCCAACCCAAAGAGGCGTGTCGGCACCTGCAGCCAGGACGAGTCCTTCGGCTCCCATTGCCAATCTGGTTGGATCACCATTTACGTCACCAACGATGATGTCGCCCTCTGTCGTGATGGGAGGTGTCTCCCATGAGGCAGTGCTGGCACCAGCGGTGAGGACATCACCATCGGTACCCAGGGCCAACTGGCTGCCATCACCACCGGAGTCCCCAACGAGAAGGTCGCCTTCTGCTGCGATAGGAGGTGCGACCCACGACACTTGGCTTGCACCGGAAGTTAGGACGTCACCATCGGTTCCTAGTCCCAGTCTTTTTGCGTCGTTGCTGCTGTCTCCAATGATGACGTCACCCTTTGTTGTGATGACATCTTCCTGAGATCCGATGATCGCTCTCTCTGCTGCTGCGTCTGCTGCTTCAACGATCTGTTGACCAATAGCGGTGAAATTGAAAGCCACATCTCCAGGTTCAGCAACATCAGGCGCACCTGTTGTGGCATTGAACTGGATGATCTTGCCCTTACGATCGATGACTGAGGGCAGCTCCATGTCTACCCCCTCATCTTCTATGGGGGTACGGAGAGCTGACTTGTTGAGCTCCTCCAGGTCCAGGACAGCCATGGCCAGCTTGTCTACGATGCGCTCATGGACCTTGGCAGGGAACTTGTCGTTGCTGGTGTAGCTGGTGCCCTGGGTCTTGGTGGTCTTTCGCCGCCAGTACCACGTGGACCCAGCAGGTATGGCAATTTTGACTGTAAGGGTGCCATCAGAAGGAGCCGTACCCGAGAGAACTACTGTGTAGTTCGTGGGGGAAACCAGGGCAGTTTCAACCCCATCGGAATCCTTGATCTCGATGATCTCGATGTCAGCAGCGTCGTCAGCCAGATACCCGAGGGTAGTGTTGACGTCGATCGCCTGAGGCCCTGCCAGCTTCTTCCGAAGAGTTAGATCGGTGAAGCTCATTTGGGAGGTGTTACTCCAAGTGCTTGTAGACTAGCTTGATGTCGTAGGCCACGCTCTGCCGCGCCCTCAACGCCGTTCTGTACGGCATCGAATAGAAAATCTGTGTAGAAGAGGTTTTGGAACGGCCACAACTTGCGCCATGCACGGATCTGCTGGTTGGTGACATCTCCGATGCCCTCACCGAAGGCCATGCCCCCCAGCCCACCCACTGCTCGACCCAACTGCTTCATGGTGTCGAAGCTGGGACCCAGTGTGTGGCCCGCGAGGTTGGTCAAGAAGCCATCGCTCTTCCAGCCATGGAAGGTGTCCGGTCCCAGGAAGCCACGGGCTGTAATGGCTCCTCCTGTACTGGCAGAGAGCATCCCGTCCATCTCCCCCACTGAGCCCCATACGTCCGCCCTGACTATGCCCTCCTGGAGGATCCGATCGATGTCTGTAGGGATCTCTCTCTTGTTGGAGAACTCCTTCAACATGAAGACCATGGAACCCAGGGCGATGCCAATCCCGATGCCATTGAGGATGGCGTAGTCCCCTGCCTTCAGGCCCTGCATCGCAGGTATCCCTAGTTTCTGGGTCCAGGCGATGCCGAACCTCCTGAACTGGAAGATCACCTTGCCTGCGTTGGAGTGCATCAAGAGCGGTGCGTCAGCTACCCCTGGGGTCACCACGGCACGGTCTACGTCCTCCACGATCAGATTTCTGACGATGCGCCTGAGCTCAGGAGCCCTGGGACCCTCCCAGCTGCCAACACCCAGGCTCCTGACCCCATCCGTATCACTCCCGTATTTCCGGAACATCTCCAGGATCTCCAGCATGTGAGCGGGAGAGACGTGGGCACGCTGCATCCTGGCCATCATGTCAGGGGAGGCCCTGCCATTCTCCAGTGCCAGGGCCACATCGATCAGACGACGTGTGGTCTGGCGTGCAGCGATGTGCTTGGCGTAGTTGGTCCAGGGACCCAGCAGGCTGAGTACAGCCATTTGCTTTGAAGCACGGTGGGTTAGAGCTTCGAATGCAGAATACTGCATGGCGTAGTCACCGACATCAGCGATGGCCATGGCCCGCATCTGCATGGTGTCGTTGAAGTCGATCATCAGATCCTGGAGATCCTGTCTGGCCATCTTCTTGAGAGTGGGGTTGGTCCTGAAGCGCATCTCGTTGGCGAACTCACGCATGGTGTTGCGAGCGCCGTTCATGATGACCATCCCGCCAATGTCGCCCAGGGCCACGATCCCGAAGCCACCCCCAATACGCATGTAGTTCCAGTCTCGCAGGGCACGGCCAGCCCTCTGTAGCCTCCCAGCGCCACTGTGTGGGCTGGCAGGAAGGGCGTAGGTGCCTCTCAGGATCTGACGCATGGACTCCAGATCCTTGAGATCGCTCCCCTTCTGGTTCTTGAGCTCCTTGAGCTTCTTCTCCACCGCACCAGGAATCTTCCTCAGCTTCTTGTTGGCTGCGGCCTCATCGAAGAGCCGGTCGTACTCCAGCTCGATCATCTTGAAGCCCTCGGTCATTTCGATGTCAGTGAACTTCTTGCGGATCTCGATGTCAGGGATACGGGTATGCATGTAGGCGTTCATGATCTCAGCGATGTTGTTCCGGAGGTACGGCTTCAGGGTCTCGTGGTCTACCTCCAGCCGTAGGGGTTTTTGTCCCTCTCCCTGCCGGATGTCCAAGAGACCCAGCTTCCGCCTACGGGCACTGCGACCGAACTGCCCTGTATCGGTAAAGACACGCTTCTCGATCCCCTGCACCATCTCCTGGAAGCCCTCAGGTGTACGCAGATAGGACTCGTCCATCACACCATTGACCCACTTGGTGACCAAGCGAGCGATACGACTCTCGATGTTGGTAGGAATGGTGACTCCATCATCACCCCGGATGGCTTCCACCTTTCGCATCAGGTCTTCCCTGATGACCCGCTCGAACTTCTCACGGTCCCTACCGATGATCACCGTGTCGTACAGCCTCAGCACATACTCGAACGGATCCACCCCCTGGATGTCGAGACCCATCCGTTCCAGAGCCAGACCTGCAGGGAGGAGGATCTGCTCCCGCATCATCCGTGCAGACTTCTCAACTCCCTGGATAGCGGATTCAGGTACACCTACAGCCCCTCCCTTGTTTCGCAGGGCATGGGTCACGGCTTCGTAGAACTCTGGTCGGGTGAGTACAACGGATCGCTGGTCTGCTACCTGCGAGGAGACACGAGCCTTGGCGACATCGAGCTTGGTGGTCCTGCCTGTGATCTCATCTCCAATCCCCATGACGTAGCGGTTCCACTGGTCCTCGATCTCACCCAGCACGAACTCGTTCTTCCTATGCCAGATCTTGATGCCGAGCTCAATGGACTCGTCCGTAATGTCGCCTGTGTAGTTGGCGTCCATCTTGAAGTCCGTGATCGCCAGGATGTGGAACATGCGCTTGGCAGCTTGGCTGGGACTGTTCAGGAGGATCCGACCCTGCGGGTTGGACAACACCAGACTAAAACGGTGGAAGCCGTAGGACTCAGCCACCATGTTGGCGATGGGAGTGCTGATCTGTTCGATGGGCTTCTTGCCCACACTCTCAGCGACAGGGCTCATGATGGCTGCAGTCCTGACGGGTCCAATCCCAGGGATGTCTACACCTGCGTTCAGTGCATCTCGGAGCTCTTGAACAGATCGGATAGGAGGTGTCATGTTCTCCATTACCAGGATGAGCCCTTTCCCAATCCCTGGAATCTCAAGCAGGGTCCGTGGATCACGAGTCGTACCCTCTGCCCTGGCTGCTGCATCCATGTCACGTAGATCCTGGACACGCTGAGCCATCTCACGCTCTGCTGCATCAGCGATTTCATCGAGTGTCTGCTCCGCTCCGATGTCATCACCCATCCGACCTTCCAGTCTGAAGAGCTTATTGCGGAAGCTACCGTCCTGGGTTTCGAAGACCCTCCCTACGAGTCCGTCGTAGTTGACCACTTGATCTTCGATCGAAACAGGCAGATTGGCTGCATCCCACTCATCAATGAGCGTCTGCATGATGCCAGACCGTACAGCCTCACGTTCCCCTACGGGTGCGTTCGTGATCTGATTGGCAAATCCCTCTGCCCTGGCTTCAGAGATAGCATCTACGATCACATCGTTGGAAGGTCTGATGACAGGAGTCACGTCAACGTCAGAACGTGTTTGCCCAAAGTGATGCTGGATCTGGCTACGCATGTAGATCACATCAGGGTGCAGCGACTGTCGGAATTTCAGGATGAGGAAGCGAGCTCTGGCTCTCTCCTGGAGTGTTGCCGGAGGACTGAGGACCCCTTGAGCAGCAATCATCTCTTCCATCTCAAGGAGCATGGACTCTCTCACCCTGAGATTGCTGATGATCTCCTCTGTCATGGCCTGTTCTACTTCTTCAGCCAGATCACCCCCTATAGCTCTAAGAGCTTGACGTAGATCCAACATGACTCCAGCGACGTAGTCTGGAACGCTCTGCATCGTTGTGAACGTGGTCAGGTCATCAGCAAGAGCGTTTTGAGCTTCCAATGCTGCAAGGGCTTGCTCTTCTTGAGCATCGATGAGAAATTGCTCAGCGGTAGGGACACCTGATCCATCAGCGGCAGCAGCACCCTCGTCATCCACGACAGGGTGGTCTGGAAGGAG
>Ga0114950_10000402_pt1 | contig 29081 bp, 25 predicted proteins | sample N075metaG_FD_83503 | JGI IMG/M metagenome (GOLD analysis project Ga0114950, IMG submission 83503) | Deep subsurface microbial communities from Kermadec Trench to uncover new lineages of life (NeLLi) - N075 metaG | ecosystem: Environmental > Aquatic > Marine > Ocean trench > Sediment | place...
CCAGCTTGCGCTCGAGGTCACTCCGCGTCGCCGATCCCGAGTGGATCCGGCGCAAGTCGCCGAGGAAGGCCGCGGGCTGGACGTAGCCCCCGATCGGGTCCTCGGCCCGCCCGTCGAGGCCCACGAAAAACATGATCGGCACCGTGCGGACCGGGAAGACCTCCGCGCGCCGCCTGCCCGGGGCACGGGGTAGCGCGAACCCGGACGACTCGCCGGAGTCGTTCGGCGTCGAAGACCTCGGCCGAGGGTTGGAAGCCGAGGCAAGCTCGCGCCGCAGGGGGACCCGAGCGACCGATCGATGCCTTGCCCTCGCATCGGAGCGGCGGCAGGATGCGCGGCCATGGCTGGCATCGGCGTCCTCGTCACGAGCTATCCCAAGCTGAGCGAGACCTTCATCGCGCAGGAGATCCGGCTGCTCGAGGAGTACGGGTTTCCGGTGGAAGTCTTCGTGCGGCACGCGTCCGGCGAGACGCGGACGCAGTCGATCGTCGACGAGATCGTGGCGCCGGTCGTCTACCTGCCGCGCTTGCCGGGCGGAATCCGCGCCTTTGCCTCCGGCAACCTCCGCGCCTTCACGCGCCAGCCGCTGCGCTACCTCGGCGCGCTGGGCGCCGCTCTCGGTCGGTCGGTCCAGCTCAGGGACGGAACGCTGTGGCGTTTCTTCGAGGCCGGCTGGCTCGTCGGCACGCGGCGGATCGGCCGGGACGGCGTCACCCACCTGCACGCGCACTTCTTCCAGCGGACGACGCGCGTCGCGGAGCAGGCGGCGCGAATCGCCGGAGTGCGCTTCACGGTCTCGGCCCACGCCTACGACATCTACACCCAGCCGCCCGCCGTCGTGCGCAGGCTGGGTGCGGCCGCGGACGCCGTTCTGACCTGCACCGCCGCCAACGTGCGCCACCTGGTGCAGGCGATCGGCCTCGATCCAGCCAAGGTGCACCTCGTCTTCCACGGGGTCGACACGACGCGCTTCCAACCGCGCGCGGCGCCCGTGCCAGGCGTTGCCGGAACCGAGGACGCGCCGCGCTTCGTCACCGTGGGACGGCTGGTGCCGAAGAAGGGACTGGACGACGTGCTGCGGGCGTTGGCGAAGCTGGCCTGTGACTTCCGCTTCGACATCTACGGCGAGGGGCCGCTGCGCGGCGAGCTGGAAGCCCTCGTGCGGGAGCTGGGGCTCGAGGGTCAGGTCCGGCTCCACGGAGCGGTGCTGCAGGAGGAGCTCGTTCCGGCGCTGCGTGCGAGCGCTGTCTACCTCTGCGGCTCGCGCGAGACCGAAGACGGCAACCGGGATGGCATCCCGAACACGGTCGCCGAGGCGATGGCGGTCGCGCTGCCGGTCATCGCGACGCGCGTGTCGGGGATCCCAGAGCTCGTCGAGGACGGAGTCACGGGCCTGCTCGTCGAAGCGAACGACCCAGCCGCATTCGCCACTGCCCTGAATCGCCTGGTCGCCGACCCGGAGGAATCCGAGCGATTCGGCCGGGCGGGCCGCAAGCGTGTCGAGGAAGTCTTCGAAACCCGCACCTGCTTCGCCGCGTGCGCGCGCCTGCTCGAGCGCTACCGCTAGCGTACGAGCCGCAGGAAGGCGCTGGAGTCGACGTGCTGCGGCTTGCCCTGCAGGACTGAGCGTTTCGTCAGGCGGGACAGGACGTGCAGTTCCAGAAAGGGCAGGTACTCGGCGACAGGCGGGGCGCCCGCCTTCGCCAGTGCGGTGAGGAAGGCGCTCCGTCGATCGCCCAGCCAGCGCAGGCTGGCCTTGGCCAGGCCCAGGCCGAGCAGGTAGTCGCGGTGGATGCTCTCGATGTCGACGAAGCGCAGGGCGCCGCCGCGGTCGCGGATGAGGTTCTTGGGCAGGAGGTCGCCGTAGTCCCATCCGAGCCAGACTTCCTCCGGCGTCGATGCCTGCGCGTGCTCGACCAGGCGTGCGTGCAGTTTCGTGTCCAGCACGCCGACGTCGTGCAGGAAGGCGAGGTTCGCGAGGATCTCGATGTCGGCCGCGCGTTCCGCCTGGGGGACCTTGCGCGCCTCGTGCGCGTAGAGCCTGGCGAGGACGGGCGCCAGTTCGTCCGGCAGCGCGGTCTCCTCCGCCGTGACGAGGTCGCCGTCGACGAACTCGACCCAGACCTCGTCGTCGTATTGCGACACGAATGGGGGCAGGATGCCCGGCAGCGAGAACGCCTGGAGCGTCTCCGCCACGCGCAGGGCCTTCGCCGCGTCGCCGAAGCGGGTCCGCTTGTAGCGTCGGTCGCCGATCGTGACCAGGTAGACGCGCTGGCGCTTCACGTAGCGATCGGTCAGGAGCGTGGTCGCCGCGCGCCGGAGCCGCTGGCGGAGAGGTTCGAGCCGTCGCTGCTTCATCGTCGGCAGGGAGCGTAGTGGGTCGTCCTGTGGATGCCAATCCTGGTCGGGATGCCAATCCTGGCTGGCCTTGCGCACCCCGATCCGCTCGGGGATGATGGGTACCGCGTTCCGTGGAACGAGGACCCGTTCCGGTCCGCACCCGCCCGGAGGGCCCGGCCTTCCGACCTTCGCGAAGTCCACCGGGTCCCGAACGGGCCCGCACGCTCCCGCATGGCTGTGACACCCCGAGCCTCGAACGGCGCCCGCGCCCCGCGCGTCACGGTCTTCGTCCCGGTCTACGACCGCGAGCGGTACGTCGGGGACGCGATCGAGAGCGTCCTGGCCCAGACCTACTCGGACTTCGAGCTCCTGCTCGTCGACGACGGTTCGACCGACCGCAGCGTCGAGGTCATGCGCGCCTACGCGGACCCCCGTATCCGGATCGTCGAAAACGGCGTGAACCTGGGCATTCCGCGCACCCGCAACCGCGGGCTCGAGTTGGCGCGCGGTGAGTACATCGCGCTGCTCGACAGCGACGATCGGATGCTGCCCCGGCGGCTCGAGCGGCAGGTGGCCTTCCTCGACCAGCACGCGGACTTCGCCCAGGTGGGGGCCTGGTGTCGGATGATGGACGAGGGCGGCCGACCCCTGCGGCGGATCAAGCGCCAGCCCGTCTCGGCGGAGGACTGCCGCGTGCAGCTGCTCTTCCGCTGCTGCCTGAGCAACCGCACGATCCTCGGGCGCACGGCGCTGCTCCTGGAGCTGGGCTACCGCAACGACTACCCGCGCTGCCAGGACTACGACCTGCACGTGCGCCTGTCCGAGCAGCACTCGATGGGCAATCTGCCACGCGTCCTCGTGCTCGGCCGCATTCACGAGGGGCAGATCACCGTGCAGACGAGCGAGCTCGGCGACGCGCGGAAGCGCGCCATCGTCGCCGGGCAGCTCGAGCGCCTGGGCGTCGAATTCGAAGCACAGGACCTCGATCCGCACCTGACCCTGTCACGCATGCGGAAGCTCCAGTTTACGCCAGATGCCGAGTACCTCGACTGGGCCGAGGACTGGCTGGTTCGGATCGGCGAGGCGAATCGGCGCACCGGGCGCTACGACGAGCGCGCGCTCCAGCGCGCCCTGGGCGAGAAATGGCTGCGCGCCTGCTGGGCCGCGCGTGGCGCCGACCTCGGGCGCGGGAGCTGGAATCGCACCCTGCGCTCGCCCCTGCGCGGCGCCGTCGGCGCGAGCCTGTGTCGACACCTCTCCACGTCGATCAGGCGCGCCCTGCCGGCCGGGCTGCCCTGAGCGTTCCCGATCCGGTAGATTGTCGCGATGACCAAGGCACTCGAAACTCCGTTCCCCACCTTCTCCGTGGTGACTGAGTGGGAGAACGTGAAGCTCTCCGACTTCGATCGCGCGCGCCGCATGCTGAAGGCGCTCGCGACACAGCTCGCGGAGCTCCGCCCCCAGTTCGCGGCCCGGCCCGAGGTGATCTTTCTGCACGACCGCGAGGCGATCGACCTCGAGGCCGTCAAGGCCGCCGTGGCGGAAGCCTTCACAGACCCGGACGTCGCGAAGCTCACCTTCGTGGCGACGGACGGCGCGGACTACTATCAACAGAAGAACATCGGTGTCTCCCTCGTCGACACCGAGCTGGTCGTCTTCCTCGACAGCGACGTGATCCCCGAGCCCGGATGGCTCGCGGGGCTCCTCACGACGTTCCGCGATCCGTCCTACGATGTCGTCGGTGGCACGACCTTCCTCGACCTGAACCGCTTCTCGTCGCGCGCCTTCGCCCTGTTCTGGTTCTTCCCGCTCGAGCAAGGTCGCGAGGGCTTGCGCGAGTCGCGGCACTTCTTTGCGAACAACGTCGCCTTCCGCCGGGAGGTGATCGCACAGAACCCGTTCCCGAAGCTCCCGAGCCTCCGCGGCGCGTGCTCGATCCTCGCCCAGGAGCTGATGGCCAAGGGGCACAAGATCTTCATCAACGAGTCGTCGCGTGTCTGCCACCCGCCGCCCAACGGTGTGCGTCACGTCCTGTATCGCGCGATGTGCCAGGGACACGACGACCTCGTGCTGGGCAACCTGCGTGAGCCGCACAAGTTCCGCTCGGCGTTCAGCAACGCGCTCTGGCGCTTCCAGAAGCGCGTCCGCCGCGCAGCAAAGCGGATCGTGCTGCACCGCAAGGAGGTGGGCCTCGGCTTGGTCGGCACGGCTGGCGCCGCGGTGCTGGCGGTGAACTACTTCCTCTTCTACCTGGTCGGCCTCGCGATCTCCGTCGTCGACCGCGACTACGTTCCGAGGCGCTTCCCTGTCTGAGCGCGGCGGGCGCCGTCCTTCAGCCGGCGCCAGGCGAGTCTCCAGCGCTGGAGCTTGTTCCGGTGCTGACCGAGCAGGTCCGAGTCGGCGAACGGCAACACGGCGTCGGTCCCGAGCACGACGGCAGCCTTCTTCAGGAACCGGTACCACACGGTCGCCGCGGCGCGTGAGACCTCCGGGGCGTCTCCGCCGTGGAACGCGACCTCGCGCCGCACGAGCTCTTCGAGCCAGTCCTGCGCCCAGCGCAACGTGCCCTCGTCGATCCGGCCCTCGAGCTGCTCGACCTTCGCGGTCCCGAGCAGGAGATGGCGGTCGAGCTCCTCGGGCGTGGGCTCGAGCCCGAGCTCGGAGAGCCGCGTGGCGAAGATCCCGCGGCGCACGCTGTTCTTCCGCTCGTGGCCCTGGACGGTGATGCGCGCGTCGTGCTGGCGGAGCTGCACCAGGTCCTCGGGGATCGCCGCCAGCCCTTCGTGTCGCGCCAGGCGCCCGAAGAGCTCGAGGTCCTGGGACACCGGGCAGTCCTCGCGGTACCGCTGCCGCGCCATCACGGCCCGGCGAAACATCATGGTCGACTGCCGCGGCGCGCACCGGAACATGTTCGTGAAGGCCAGGCCCGGAGAGGTCGTCGGGCATTTCTGAAGCCGCAGGGGACGTCCTGCGGTGTCGATCACCCGCGCCCAGGAACCGACGCCGGCCACGTCCCGGTGCGCGTCGAGGAACCCGACCTGGCGCTCGATGCGCCGTGGCCGCGCGAGGTCGTCGCTGTCGAGCACGGCCAGGTACTCGCCCCGCGCCTCGTCGATCCCGCGGTTGCGGGTGCGCGGGATGCCGCGGTTCTCCCGGTTGTCGACCAGGCGCACCCGTGGATCGGTGAAGGCCCGGACCACCTCGCGCGTCCGATCCCGCGAGCCGTCATCGATCACCAGGCACTCGAGGTCCAGATGGGTCTGGGCGAGCACGCTCGCGATCGCGGCACCCACGAAATCCTCGCGGTCGTAGGTGGGGATGAACACGGTCACGCGGGGAGCGGTCATGGGCTGACCATATCGTAGGATTTCTGCCCATGGGGCCGATGGTCGTTCGCTGGAACCTGACGAGGAAGCGCCGGCAGTGGCAGCGCGCCGATGTGCTGGTGATCTCGACGGGCAAGAGCGGGCGCACCTGGCTGCGCGTTCTGGTCCACCGGGCCCTCGCGCTCCACTTCGACGTGCCGTTCGACGCGGAGCGCATGGGACGCGACAGGGAGGACATCCCGTACCTGGTCTACACGCACGAGCTGGCCTCGTACATGCGCGACGATCCGCTCGGGAGGCGTCTGCTGGGCCGCTCGCTGGTGCCGGCGAGCATCGCGAACCGCAAGCAGCTCGTGCACCTGGCGCGCGACCCGCGCGACGTGATCGTCTCCAGCTTCTTCCACAAGGCCAAGCGCTCGAAGCGCATCGACTGCACGCTCGCCGAGTTCATCCGCCACCCCCGCTACGGCATCGACGGCATCGTCTGGATCCTGAACCGGTGGCGCGCGCGCTTCCACGGCCACCCCGCGTCTCTCTGGCTGCGGTACGAGGACATGCGGGCGGACCCGGCGCGGGAGCTCAGGCGGGTGCTGGCATTCCTCGGGGTCGAGGCGACGCCCGAGCACGTCGCCGGCGCCGTCGCCTTCGCCAGCTTCGACAAGATGAAGCAAGGCGAGGCCCGGGACGCTTTCGGGACCGACAAGCTGCGTCCGGGCGATGCCGCGGACCCCGACTCCTTCAAGGTGCGCAAGGGCAAGGTGCAGGGCTACCGCGACTACTTCCAGGGGGCTGACCTGGCGTACGTCGACCGGGCGGTCGCGCGGCTCGACCCGTTCTACCGCTACGCGTGAAGGGTCAGTCACCCTTCGGCGCGAGCACGTGGCCGACCAGCGCGTCCATGCGCTCGGCGACGATCTGGTTCCCGCGCCCGTTCACGTGACAGGTGTCGATGTAGATGTACTCGTCGACGTCGAAGGCGTCCGTCAGGTCGTGCATCCAGTCCTCGCCCTCCTCGCGGATGATCTTCTGCACGAGCGGGTAGACGGTCATGTAGCACGCCGCGCGGCGTCCGCGCGTGCGGTCGGCGAGGTACTCGACGTTCGGCTCGCCGAGGACCGCGGTCGGCTGCAGGAAAGCGTGGAACTCCGCACCGGCGAGCGCTGCCACGCGGCGCGCGATCCGCCAGTTGTTCACCATCGTGTCCGCGACCCTCTGCGCGAACTCCGGGTCGTCCGGGCAGAGCACCTCCGGCTCGTCACCCACGATCCCGAGCTCCTGCCCGATCGCCCGCGCCACCTCGAGCGTGCTGCCGACGAGCCCATCGGCCACGGCGCTGCCCCGCTCCATACGGCGCGCGATCTTGCCCTGCTCACGGTGCCCGGTCAGCGACACGTCCTCGCGGCAGAGCGAGTAGAGGTCGTTGCAGCCGTCGTAGAAGATCACGAGGTCCATCGGCTCGCTCTGCGTGACGAGATCGATCAGGCGCGCCAGGGCCTGGCGGCTGACGTAGCCCGACTCTCCGTGATTGTCGACGACGTACTCGGGGTGGAGCGCGTTGAAGTGCGCCGGGATCGTATTCTGGTCGTCGACGCCCGAGCCCCACATGGTCGAGCCGCCGAAGAAGCGCACGTGGCGGGCGGCGGAGTCGCCCGGGTCCCGATGGGTCGGGTGGACGCGGTCGCCGGCGTCGTTCACCGTGATGACCTCGCCCGCGAAGGGCGCCCGCGTCCAGGCGACGTAGGGTTGGTAGACCGTCTCGAGCTGGCCGAACTCGCGGTAGACCCTGTACGCCAGCTCCCCATCCTCGAGGCTCGCGCGCTTCGCCTTGGCGCTGACCTTGGGCATCCAGCGGCGCTGCAAGACGCGTCCATCGATGCAGAGCGAGGCCACGAAGTTGATCGACCACAGCACGACCAGCGTCGTGAACAGGACTCGGAGAACGGGACCGCGCTTGCTTGCCACTGGGATTCCTCTCGGACACTCGGAGATCGCGACCATGGTAGGACGGAGGGGCCGCGGGAGCAGCTCCAATCCGCCGCGGGGCGCGCTCGTCCTCCGGGCCCCATGAATCTCCCGCGGGTCGGTTGCACCGCCCCAGTTGGGATAGGAAGATGCCGGATCGGACGCCCCGGACGGGGCCGTCGCGACACACCATGGCACACGTCCTCGACAGCAAGCAGCGCAGGGCCGGAGTGAACCAGGGGACCGCGATGCTGAAGGCCACCGGCCTGACCAAGGCCTACCGCGGTCGCACCGTCGTGGACGATGCTTCGATCGAGGTGAAGCGCGGCGAGGTCGTCGGGCTCCTCGGGCCCAACGGTGCGGGCAAGACCACGTGCTTCCAGATGATCTGCGGTCTGGTCAAGTGTGACGCGGGCACGATCACGCTCGACGGCGTCGACGTGACCGATCTGCCCATGCACGCGCGCGCCCGCCTCGGGCTCGGCTACCTCCCGCAGGAACCCTCCGTGTTCCGTGACATGAGCGCCGCGGACAACGTGGCCTGCGTGCTCGAGCTGCGCCAGGACCTCGACGCGGACGGCCGCGCCAGCGAGCTCGAGCGCCTGCTCGACGAGTTCCAGGTGGCCCACCTCGCCGACAGCCGCGGGAAGACCCTCTCCGGGGGCGAGCGCCGGCGCGTGGAGATCGCGCGCGCGCTCGCGGCGAACCCGGCCTACGTCCTGCTCGACGAACCCTTCGCGGGCGTCGATCCGATCGCGGTCCTCGACGTCCAGAGGATCGTGCGGCACCTCAAGGACAAGCACAACATCGGGATCCTCATCACGGACCACAACGTGCGGGAGACCCTGGGCATCTGCGATCACGCGGCGATTCTGGACCGCGGCCGTGTCCTCGCGCGCGGGAACCCCGTGGAGATCTGCAGCAACCCGGAAGTGCGGACGAAGTACCTCGGTGAGGAGTTCGAGCTCTGAGGCGAGTGGACGAGCAGGGCGCACCCGAGTAGTCTCCGCCCGCGCGCTCCGTCGACAACTGCCCGTTCGCCGTCGCGATCGGCCCGCGCACTCCCGTCGTGATCATCGACCGCTACTTGGTCCGCCAGGTCGCCAGGCCGTTCCTCCTGGTCTGCCTGGTGCTCATCCTGGTGTTCGCCGGGTACTCGTCGGCGGTGTTCCTCGGCAAGGCTTCGGAGGGCGTCCTTCCGCGCGAGACGCTGGCGCAACTGATCGCCCTCAAGACCTTGATCGCCATGGAGGTCCTGCTCCCGATCGCCCTCTACCTGACGGTCGTCGTCGGCCTCGGGCGCATGTACGGGAACCGGGAGATGACGGCGCTCCGCGCCTGCGGCGTCGGAACGAGCCGGGTCCTGCGCGCGGTCCTCGGCGTCGTCGTGCCCGTGGCGGTTCTGGCCGGGACGCTCTCGATCTTCGTTCGGCCCTGGGCCTACCAGAAATCCTACGCGCTGCGCGCGATGGCCGCGGATCGGATCGACCTCTCGCATCTCGAAGGGGGGCGCTTCCACTACGACGAGGCGCGGGACCGGGTGCTCTTCGCGGATACGATCGACGAGGAGGGCGAGATGGAGGACGTCTTTCTCTCGGTGGGCAATGGCGAGCACGCGCGGATCTTCTACGCGAAGCACGGGCGCGTGACCGCGGCGACGGACGATGCGCCGTCCACCCTGGTCCTCTTGGACGCGCGAGTGTACGACCTTGGCGGCGAAGTGCTCTCCGAGACGAGCTTCGGCGTACTCGAGATTCCTCTGATCGTGGGCGGGCCCGCGCCGCTGGGCTACCAGCGCAAGGCGGCGTCGACGCTTCGTCTCGCGCGGTCCGATGTGCCGGAGGATCTGGCCGAGTTCCAATGGCGCCTCTCCCGGCCGGTCAGCACGCTGCTCCTGGGATTGCTCGCCGTGTTTCTCTCCCGGACCGATCCGCGGCGTGGCTCGTACGCCAAGGTGTTCGTCGCGATGCTCGTCTACGTCTCGTACTACGCCCTCTCGATCGTTGCGCGGGGCTGGGTCGGGCGCGGTACGGTCGGCCCGGTGCCCGGCATGTGGTGGGTCGACCTGCTGCTCGGAGCCGTCGTGGCCACGCTGATCGTGGGCGCGGTTACGAGCGGCGGGAAGGCCGTCCGGCGATGAAGATCCACGAGCGGTACACGATCGGTCGGATGCTCCATGGATTCCTGCTCGTGCTGTTCGTCCTGGCCGTGCTCTTCAGTCTCACGTCGCTCCTCGACGAGCTGAAGGATGTCGGCCAGGGCCGGTACGCATGGCCGGACGCGTTCCTCTTCGTCGCGCAGACGGTCCCGCACCGCATCCTGGATCTCGTCCCGCTCGCGGCACTGCTCGGGGGCATCCTCGCGCTCGGGACGATGGGGGATGCCAACGAGCTCGTCGCCATTCGGGCCATGGGCGTCTCGGCGTGGCGTTTCGCCCTGACGGCCTTGAAGGCGGGCGCCGTATTCACCCTGGGCGCGCTGCTCGTGGCGGAGTTCGTGGCGCCACCCTTGCAGAAGAGCGCGGACACCCGGCGCACGATGGCCATCCACGACACCGGAGCGCTCAGAGTCGAGCGCGGCTTCTGGTTTCGCGACGGAAACCGCTTCGTCAAGGTGGCGCAGGTGCTGCCGGGACGCCGGCTCGCGGACGTCGTGATCTACGAGTTCGACGAGGAGGGTCGGCTGCGCCAGCGCACGCGCGCCTCGGAGGCCGTCGTGGAGGATTCGGGGCGTTGGTTGCTCCAGGGCGTCCGGCGGGAAATCCTCGCGGGGGACGAGATCCGGTTCGTGGACGAAGAGACCGCGCCGTGGGAGTCCTCCTTCGGACCGGCGTTCGTCGACCTCACCCTGCTCGCGCCGGAGAGCCTCTCCATCTCGGACCTCTTCCTGTACGTCCAGAGCATGCGCGAACGGGGTCAGGTCGACGAGTCCTACCGGCTGCGACTCTGGCGACTCCTGGGGTTGCCGCTCTCCACGGGCGCCATGCTCCTGCTCGCGATCCCGTTCACCTTCGCCCTGGGCGGTTCCAGCTCGGGACTGCGGATGGCACTCGGGTGCATGGTCGGCGCGGCCGGCTACGCACTCGACAGGATCGGCGGGCACATCGGAATGCTCGGCGGCGTGAGCGCGGTCCTGACCGCCCTCGCGCCGGGTGCGATCATCCTCGTGGTCGCCGCGATCCTCATGCGACGGGTGCGGTGAGCGCCGGCCGCTCGGGCTGCCGGCCGGGCAACACGACCGTCCGCTCCGATTCGTGGACGAACCGATCCTCGTGGCCATCGAAGCGTCGCGTCGTCACCGTGAGCTCCCAGCCCTCCGCCGCCTGCCGCAGCGAGCAGAGGTTGTAGCGCGCGCGCCACCCACGGCCGTTCCCCATCGCCGAGGACGAGGGCACTCCGATCGAGGGCGCCGTTCCGCCCGGCACGGGGACCGTGGTCCACGAAGCGCGGTGCGTATGGCCGTGCAGGACGAGCTCCACGCCCTCCCGGGCGACCACCGCGCGGAACTCGCCCGAGTCGACGAGTCCCTTCCGCGCGGACGTCTCGCCGCGCGAGGTGGGGTGGTGGATCAAGATCACCCGACACAGCCCCGCTTCGCGCGTCTCCGCGAGGAGCAGAGCCATGCGCCGAAGCTGATCCGGGCCGATCGTGCCGGTCGCGAGGAAGGGCAGCGAGGGGCGCGCCGTCGACACTCCGATCAGGCCCACCCCACCCCGCACGCGCAGGTATGGGAAGGCGTCATCCGACGAGCCCTCGGACCGGCAGCTCGCGTCCAGGTCCGAGTCCATGAACTCGCTCCAGAGGTCGAGCGATCGGGGGATGGCCGACCGCACGTAGGCATCGTGATTGCCGGGGACGACGCTCACGGACGAGGGCGCTCCCAGCTTGTGCAGCCAGGCTCGCACCTGCCGGTACTCGTCGGGCAGCCCGATGTGCGTCAGGTCGCCCGTCACGACCACGTGGTCGGGGCGCTGCTCCGCGAGGTCCGCCAGCAGAGCGTCGAGCACTTCCCCGCGGTGTTCCGTGCGTCGGTGGAGGCGCCACGACAAGTAGCCGAGGATGCGCTTGCCCATGACGTCGCGTGCCCTCATGCCGGTCGGGGTCGAGAGGTGCGGATCGGAGAGATGGGCGAGCGTGAAGCTCTCGGTCGTTCGTGCGGACGTTCGGGCGTTCATGGGGCTTCCGGTGGCCGACCACCTTGGAGCGGGTGGCCTGGAACCCTACAATCGTATCCGACGACTTACGTCGCTTCAGCTCCCGTGTTCGCCGGGAGGCATTCGAGTCCACCACCACTGGGATGACCCCCCGCTACCGAATCGTCTCCGAATCCCCGGTTCGGATCTGGGGGCTCACCTGCCCGGAGCGCCTGCGGCGTCAACTCGCGCGGAGAGGGGCGCGGGAGGCCGCCGCGGATCAGCCGGAGCCCTCCGGCGCTGAGAGCGTGCTGCTCCTCGACGGTGGTCACCTGTTCGACGCGCGCGTGCTCACGGCGCTCGTGGATGCGCCGGGTGTGGTGCTCCTCGGCTCGGGCAGCTCGGCCCGGAGAGCCGTCGCGGCGCACGTCGCACCGGCCGTGGCCGACGCCGCGCTCGAAGTGCTGTGCGGCGAGCGGGATCCGGACACCGTCGAAGGTGTGACGGTCACGCGCCCGGAGACGCTCGCTTCCGCCTTCGACGCGCGGCTGCTGCGTTCCAGCTCGCCGACGGTCCTCGCCGTGTCGCCGGAGAACCGGCGCGCGCTCGAGGACCGGCTCTTCGGTGCCTCCTACAAGGGGGTGACCGACTTCGTGACGAAGTTCCTGTGGCCGAGGCCGGCGCGCGCGGTCACGCGGCTATGCGTCCGACTCGGCGTCAGCCCGAACATGGTGACCGCGGTCGGCCTGATGCTCGTCTTCGCCGCGTGGTTCCTGTTCGCGCGCGGCGCACTCGGGCTCGGGCTCCTCGCCGCCTGGGCCATGACCTTCCTCGACACGGTCGACGGCAAGCTCGCGCGCGTGACCGTCGCCTCGAGCCGCATCGGGCACGTGCTCGACCACGGTACGGACATCCTCCACCCGCCGTTCTGGTACCTGGCCTGGGGGCTCGGGCTCGCCACTTTCGAGCCGCTCACGCCCGGGCTCACGTTGCACGGGGCGATCATCATCCTGTTCGTGGGCTACGTCGTGGGACGACTCGTGGAGGGCTCGTTCCAGCTCTTCCTCGCGGGCTCGGGGATCTTCCTCTGGCGACGATTCGACTCGTTCTTCCGGCTGGTCACGGCGCGGCGCAATCCGAACCTCTGCTTGCTCACGACGAGCCTCCTCCTCGGGCGCCCGGAGCTCGGGCTCGAGGCCATCACCTGGTGGACCGCGGTGACGTCGCTCGTGCTCCTCGTGCGGCTCCTCCAGGCGTTCCTCGAACGCGCGCGGGCCGGTTCGAAAGGCCCACTACGGTCGTGGTTGCTCGACGTGGACATCGAGCGCGACGACTCGCTGGCGGTGCGGTGGTTCGCGCCGCGCCAGGCCGTGCCCGCCGCCGAGGCGGACCGGGCGGCAGAGGTCGAGAGCGGTTCGCACAGCAAGGTGGAGGGGTGAGCGGGGGCACGGGGGACGGGCCGCGCATCGGCGTCCTCACGAACCCGCGGAGCCGCCACAACCGCCTCGCAGGCGTCCACGCACTGGAGCCGCTCCTGGCGCGGTATCCGCGGGCGCTCCACCGGGTGGCGGCGTCGAGGGACGATATCTGGGCCGCGCTGGCGGCGTTCGCCGCGCTGGGCGTGGACGTGGTCGCCATCAACGGCGGCGACGGCACCGTGCACACCGTGCTCGACGGTCTCCTGGATCGGGAGATCTTCGACGAGCTGCCGCTCCTCGCCGTGCTCCCCGGCGGTCGTACCAACATGACCGCGAACGACGTCGGCGTGCGCGGGGGCAGCTCCCGACGCGCACTCGAGCGCCTGCTCGCTTGGAACGGGTCCGGGGACGCCTCCGCGGACGTCACGAGCCGACCTGTCATCCGGGTCGAAGGCGACAGCGGTGGTCGGCCGCGGCACGGGTTCTTCTTCGGGACCGCGGGGCTCTATCAGGCAACGGTGAACTGCTGGGCCTTCCGCGAGGCGAGCCGCATCCCGGGCATGAAGACCGGGCTCGGGACCGCCGTGTCCATCGGGCGGCAGCTCGTCGGCCACCTCTTGCGGCGCGGGCCGATCGCTCCGACGCCCATCGGGGTGCAGTTCGACGGCGAGGCGCGCACCGATGGGGAGTACCTCATGCTCATCGTCACCACCCTCGACCGGATGGCGCTCGGCCTGCGTCCGTTCTGGGATGATCGGCCCGCACCGCTGCGCTTCACGGCGGTGGCATTCGCCCACCGCCACTTCCTGCGGGCGGTGCCCGCGCTCCTGCGCGGCAAGCCGAACGGGGTCCTGAAGCCCGAGCACGGCTACTCGAGCAGGAACGCGCACAGCGTCGTGCTGGAGCTCGCGAGCGGATGCATGCTGGACGGCGAGATCGTCCAGCCGCGGCCGCACACCCCGATCCACCTCACCGCTAAGCACACCGTTCGGTTCCTGCGCCCGTGAACACGACCCGCGCTCCCCGATCGGACCCCGAGCTCGCGGCCCTCGTCGCGCGGGAGCTCGAACGGGCCCCGTCGCCCGCGGCGCGCGCGCTCGCGGATGAGATCCTGCGGCGGCACGGGGGCGCCTGCCGTGCGATCCTCTACTACGGCTCGGGGCTCCGGGCCGGCGACGAAGGCGACGTCGTGCTCGACCTGCTCGTCGTCGTCGACGCGTACCGCGGGTTCTACACGCGACGTGGGCACGCGCTCCTGAACGCGGTGCTGGCCCCGAACGTCTTCTATCTCGAGACCACCCTCGGAGAGCGAACCGTCCGCGCCAAGTACGCCGTCGTCTCGGGGGCGCATCTCGCGCGCGGCACGTCGCCGCGGACCCTCCAGGTGTACTGGTGGGGTCGCTTCTCGCAGCCGTGTCTGCTCGTCCACGCGCGCGACGCCGCCGCGCGGTCGGCCGTGACGCTCGCCCTCGCGCAGGCGGTCGCCACGTTCATCGCCCGTGCGATCCCGCTCGTGCCGAACGAGTTTCACGCGGCCGAGCTGTGGCAGACGGGGCTCGCCGCGTGTTACGCCACGGAGCTGCGGGCGGAGCGCCCGGGAAACGCGCGCGGCCTCGTGGAGCTCACCGGCCGGCGCTCCGAGAACATCACGCGCGCGGCGCTCGTGCACTCGCGCGAGCTCTCCCTGCCGATCGGAGACATGCGCGTCTCGGACGAGCCCGCGGGTGCACGGTTTCATTCGAGCGTGACGCCGGCGGAGCGGCGACGGTCCCGCTTCATCTGGGCCGTGCGCCGCGTCCATGGCAAGGCGCTGCACCTCCTGCGCCTCGTGAAGAGCGCCTTCACCTTCGAGGGCGGCGTGGACTACCTGCTGTGGAAGATCGAGCGCCACTCGGGCGTGCGCGTCGAGCCCTCGGCGCGCGTCCGGCGGCACCCCCTGATCTTCGGCTGGGCGACGCTCTGGAAGCTGCGGCGCCTCGGCGCGTTCCGCTGAGTGCGCCGTGTGTTACGCAGGGTCGTGATGGTCGGTCTGACCGGAAGCAGACGAGCCAGGAATGCAGCGAGCTCTTGACTCGAACCACTAGCAGCCCGTTGAAAAAATCCCTACTGCGACTTCGCCCTCTCCGCCGCCGCTGCGTCGGGCTCGCCGATCCGTGCTCGACGGCCCTACAGGGCCGCCTCCGCCGTCTCGGCTTCACCCTCCTTGCTGCGACGAAGATGGCTTTGTCTCGCTACGGGCCTTTTTCAACGGGCTGCTAGGACGGCTCCGGGACCTCGCTCGGCTGGGGTGAGCTGCCGCGCATCAAGCTGACGCCCCCGTGCTCGAGGCGGTAGACGACGTCGGCCTGATCGACGAGCCCCGTCTGGTGGGAGATGGCGAGGATCGTGAGCTCGCCGCACAGGCCCGCGAGCGTCGTGCAGATCTCCGCCTCCATCGCGGGGTCGAGGCCGCTCGTGGCCTCGTCGAGGATGAGCAGCTTCGGGCGGTGGACCAGGGCGCGGGCGATGGCGATCCGCTGGCGCTGGCCGCCCGAGAGCCGCGCGCCGCGTTCTCCGACCGACCACAGCATCCGGTCCGGGAGCTCCGCCACGAACTCCCAGGCGCCGGCGGCGCGCAGCGCGCGCTCCACGTCCTCCGCGCCGAGCGCTGGGTCGCCCAGGGTCACGTTCGTCAGGATCGAGTCGTGGAGGAGCATCGTCTCCTGGGGCACGTAGCCGAGCATGCGGCGCCAGGCGTGGACGTCGAGCTCGGAGAGCTTCGTGCCGTCCACGACCACTTCGCCGCGCTGGGGGCGGAGGAGGCCGGTCACGAGGTCTACCAGCGTCGTCTTGCCCTGCCCGGAGGCGCCGACGATGGAGGTCCACTGACCGGCCGGAACGGTGAGTGAGACGTTCCTGAACACGGACTGCCCCGCGTAGGAGAAGCTCACGTCGTCGAGGCGGATCTCGTGCTGAAACGTCGGCGTCTTCGTTCCGAGCTCCGGTTCGCGCTCGCGTTCGGCGCTGCGCAGCTCGTTCTGGAAGGACCAGTAGGCGCTCTCGCACGCCACGAGGTTCTGGTACTGCCGTTGGACTCTCCCCATCTTGCTCATGATCTTCGACAGGAGGAGCACGAGCACGGTGATCTCCACCAGCGGCAAGTGCCAGAGCTGGATCGCCGCGAAGATTCCGAACAGGAGGATGCCCGTGATCAGCGGTTCCTGCAGTGAGCGGAGCGCCTCCTTGCTGAAAATCTTGCGTTGCAAGGCCGCGCTCAGGTCCTGCGTGTCCTCGACGAGCAGCGAATCCGCGAAGCCCTCGCGCCCCATCGATCGGATCGGCTTGACGGACTGGAGGGTGTCGGTGAGGCGCGCGACGAGCGACTTCAGGTACACGGTCTGCTCCGTCCCGGCCTTCCGCGCCATCCGGACCAGGCCGTTCAGGGTCGCCAGTACGACGAGCCCCGCGGCGAGCGCCGTGAGCGTCGCCTGCCAGCTGATCATTAACGCGATCACCGCGGCGACGGCCGCCTGGAACGCCTGGGCCACGACGGTCGCACCGTGCTTGTACGCCATCGAGCTGCGCATCGCTTCCGTGCCGACCGCGTTGGCGAGCACTCCGATCGGCCGGTGGACGTAATACTCCCAGCGCGAGGAGAGCAGCGCCCGCAGGAGCGAGAGGCGGAGGTCGGTCGCGACGTGGGCGACGGTGTAGCTGACCTGGCGGCTCGCCAGGAGCATCAACACGCTCTTCAACACGAGCCCGCCCAGGATGATCGTGATCAGGGCGCCCATGCTCGGCGTGATGCCCATGGAGGCGAGCAGCGCGACGAGCTTCTCGCTGAGCCAGCTCTTCTCCTCGCCGCCCATGCTACCGAGGAGCGGCAGGACCGTCCCGAGGCTCAAGCCTTCGGTCAAGCCGGCCAGAATGATGGCGAGCAACGTGAGCGCGCTGCGCCCGGGGTAGGCGCGCGCGAAACCGAGGAGGAGTCGCACGACGGTGGGTCAGGCTCGCCGCGGTCGCAAGCCGACGAGGCGGCGCGCGCGGTCGACGGGACTGACGCGGTGGATCACGACGATGAAGACGCGGCGCATGCGGTCCTCGGGACACTGGAGCGGGCGCACGCCGTGCCACGAGTTCTTGCGGCGGATGAACAGGAAGCTCTGGTTGCCGAGCGCCTCCGCGGCGATCTCCCGGTCGAACTCCTCGAAGGGCGGCGCCGAGCGCCGATCGAGCCGACCGCCGTCGTCGAGGACCAGGGTCTCTCCGCCCCAGGCGGGCTTCCAGTCGTCCGAGTTGAAGTAGAAGATGTGCGAGCCGAGCTTGTGATGCGCGTCGCAGTGCGGCGACACGGAGCAGCCGCGCGGCGTGTAGTGCCAGTGGAACAGGAGCTCGAAGGCGTCCGAGCCGATCATGCGCCCTAGGAACGCGCGGTAGGCGTCCCCGCGGAGCTCCGCCACGAAGTCCTTCCACGACTGCGCGGCGTCGAGCTCGTCCGCCCACTCGAGGACGTACCGATCGTGGCTGGTCTGCCCGTGCTTGCGATCGCGGCCGAAGCTCGAGTCCATCCGGTCCACGGTCGGGAGGTCGGCCCGCAGTCGCCGGTGGCCCGCTTCGGTGAGGAGTCGCTCGGGGTTGACCCAGGGATAGGGCTCGCGCGTCCGGAACGCGGCGGAGTCGACGCGCTCGAGCTGTTCCTGGTCGAGGTACTTCACGGTCGCGGCACCCTATCAAGACGCGGGTCAGGCATCGGAGCTCACGCCTTCGCTCGCGAGCCATGCGCGCGCCTTGCGCCTGCGCCCGACCTTGCGCGCGAGCCTCGTCAAGGCCAGGTGCGGTCGGAACCGGAGGTAGTACCGTCGCAGGGGGACGAGGTCCGCGTCGAAGTCGATGACGAAGGGCTCCCCGGTGTGGACGCTGACCGTCGCGATGCTCTCGTTCGAGACGTCCTCGAAGTGCCGGATCAGGGCGCGCACGCAGTTCAAGTGCGACACCACGAGGACGCTCCGGCCGGCGCGGACCGCGGGGGCGATGGAGTCTTCCCAGAAGGGGAGCGTGCGCGCGAGGGTGTCCGCGAGGCTCTCCGTCGCGGGCAGGTCCCGCCGATCGACGTCCGCGTACAAGGGGTCGGTGCGCAGCTTCGCGAGCTCTTCCCCGGAGAGCGGCGGGGGGGCGACGTCGAAGCTTCGCACCCACCGGAACATCTGCTCCTCCCCGTAGCGCCGCCGCGCTTCTGCCTTCGGGACGCCCTGGAGCACGCCGTAATGGCGCTCGTTCAGGCGCCAGGTCGACTCGATCCGGGCCGCGTCCGGCGTCCCCATCGAGGCCAGCACGATGTCGAGCGTCTCGCTCGCCCGCGAGAGGACCGAGGTGAAGCCGACGTCGAAGCGGAAGCCCTTGCCGGCGAGCAGCCGCCCGGCCTGTTCGGCCTGCCGCCGCCCCGCGGCGTTGAGCGGGACGTCCACCCAGCCCGTGAAGCGCCGTTCCCGGTTCCAGGAGCTCTGCCCGTGGCGGAGGAACACCACCCGGGACACACGCGGGCCCGGGGGGCGCGTGCGAGCGGTCCTAGACATGCTCCATCTCGCGCGCCTCTCGGGCGGCCGGGTCGGCGTGGGCCGCCTCCAGCCCGAACAGCTGCCGGACGCGCCGCGCCACGTGCTCGACCTCGCGCGCCGGCGGCGCAGCGGGCGAGAGCAGAATCGGCGCGCCGAGGCGCCGGACGAAGCCGTCGCGCAGGAGACCTTCGTGCATGAGCTCGAGGTCGCGCGGCGGCTCGACGAACCCGCCTTCAACGAGCCGGGCGCAGAGGCGCTCGAGGCCGCGTTGGGGCCGGACCGTGCCGCGCTTGTTGAGCGGTTGCTCCTGCGAGCGATCGTACACCCAGCGCTGGAACCGACCCTTCACGCCCGACGCGCGCCCCGGCAGGGGGAACATGTAGACGGGCTTCCCCGTCGCGATCGCGTCCGCGAGCATGGACTCGCTCTCGCCGGACACGATGATCACGTCCGCGAGCGCCAGGTACGCGGGGTAGGGATTCCGCTCCTCGGCGGGACGCCAGCGGTGCAGCCTCGACTCGGAGCCCAGGGCAGCTTCGAGCGCCGTGGCGGCCTCGGCGCTCGTTCGGCGGCTCGTGATCGCGAACACGCTGCCTCCGATGTCGCGCGCCGCGGCGATGGACTCCTCACCGAGCCGGCGCGCCGTCGCCGCATCGAGCCGGTACCGACCTATCGATCCGCCGACGAGCAGCGCGACGTGGGGCCGGGGACCGCTGTCGAACAGACCCTGGAATCGCTCGTGGGCCTCCGCCAGCCCCGCGCTCGTGATGGGGTTGATGGGGAGCCGCGTCTCGAGGCGCTTCTTGTGTGGGGGGTAGCGGCAATGCTCGGGCGTGACCACGAGGTCGAACGAATCGGCGACGTGGCCGCCCTTGCGTCCCAGTTGGACGAGGCGCGTGCGCCCGCGGCTCTGCGCGGCGATCCAACGGGCCACCGGCGCGGTCCGGCGGCCGGCGGCGACGACGAGGTCGGGCCAGGGCTCCTCGAGCGCGTCCGATCGTACGCGGTCCACCGTCGCGCGCGTCGCGCCGAGGAGCCGGTCGTGCAGCAGGTGCAGGGACGCGAGCTTCCGGAACGACAGCGCCTTCGTCTCGTAGGGCCAGCCGAGCGCATCGGCGAGTGCGACCGATTGAGCCGTGTGCCCGGGGCGCCCGTCCGAGAGCACCCAGACGACAGGCGGACCGCTGTGCGGCGGTCGCCCGCCGCTGTGTACCGCGAGCCGCTCGCGCCGGGTTTGTGAGCCCGGGGTCGTGAGCACCTCCCAGTGCACTCCGGGGTTGCGCTCACCGGCGGCGGTGAGGCGTTCCGTCCACCATTCGGCGGAGCGCGGACGCGAGCTCGTCCCCGCGGCCGGCGCCACGATGGCGACGCAGGTGCGGGCGCTCGAGAACAGGCCGTCGAGCACCCACGGCACGTCCTCGCTGGGGACCCGGTCGAGCCCGTCCAGGGCGAGCACGGCGTCGCTCGCCGGCGGGACGAGCTCATCCCGCGTGGCCGCGCGCGGGTCACAGCGCGTCACGCGCAATCCGGGCAGGTCGCGCGCGACGTCCACGACTTCGGGTCCGTAGACGAGGAGGCTCTGTACTTCGGCTTCCGCGAACAGCTCCCGCAGTCGTTCCGCGACATCGCGGGGGAGCTCGCGCGGCCCGGACTCCGTCGCGTCGGACGTCGTGCGCGCGAGGCGTGACCGCAGGCGAGCGCTCGGTCGATCGGGCCCGAACAGCTGGAAGCCGGCCGCGTCCGCCTCCCGCTCGAGCGCGAGCCAGACGTGACCCTGCGGGTTGCGCTGGTAGACGTACTGATCGGGGAGCGGCATCCACGGCTGGGTGTGCAGGATCGTGTAGTGGATGAGCCTGGACTGCCCCTCCCGGTACTCGCTGTCGCGCGCGTTCCACGTCGGGTCGAGAGCTCCCATGCGGTCGGGCTCGGCGAGCGCGCGCTCGAGCAGCGCGCGCTTGCGCTCGTGACGCGCACCCGCGAGCGTCCAGACCGAGCTCATGCGCGCGCAGTCCAGGAGCATCACCGAAGTGTCCATGCCCTTGGATCCGCGCGCCGGCAGGGCTAGGAACGCGTGCTCGCCGAGCTCCGTGTCGAACAGCTCGGCGGGATCGGCGAGGTAGATCTGGTCGACGTCGTTGTAGATCGCGCGCCCCTCCCCGCCGGCGAACGCGGGGATCGCGAACCGGTAGCCCGTGAAGCCGGTGAGCCAGCGGCGCCGGTCGAAGCCACGGAGATCGCGCATGAGATAGATCTCGTAGACGCGCGCGGGATCGCGGACTCGCTCGATCGACCAGACGAAAGTGCGCTCGGCGCGATGCTGGGCCGGCTCCGTACCCAGGAAGACGCGCACGGGGGGCTTCGAGGAAGGTGCGAATCCGGGGCGCACCCCGAGCACGACGCGGTCCGGTCGCTCCGGCGCGTCGCAAGGCAGCCCGGACTCGGGCGTGTGCCCGAGCCTTGCGATCAGTCTCCTGGCATGGTGCAGAGCCATGATATCGTCCGGGGTCAAGTGTCCTGACGGCAGGACACTAGCGGGGTTCCGCCCCAGCCCGGACGGGGCATGCTGGGGCGCACGGGAGGGACGCGTGCCAAGAGCCGGACGGCTCTCCGAGCCGATGGATTCGCGCTCTCCGCTACCCGACGATCCGCAGGATCATCGTGACCGCACTTGGTTCGGCCTTCGGCCTTCTCCAAGCGCTGACGCGGCCCCGTGCGCGAGGATGTCTGCGACGCTACGGCGGCTATGCCGCCGCACTCGCCTGCACGGCGAGCGCTAGAGGCCTCGAGGGAGAAACTTGACTCGAGATTCAACGTCGCGGACCCTCTAGGCCTCTAGCCCGGTGAGCTCTTCATGACGCCGCCGAGGAGGGCGACGAGCGCGTCTCCGACCTGGTCGATGTCCGCGGCGCTGTGCGCGGCGGAGAGGCTCAGCCGCAGGAGCGAGATGCCGTTGGGCGCGGCCGGCGGCAGGACGAGGTTGAGGTAGATCCCGCGCTCGAGGAGCTCCTTCCACGTCTCGACGGCGAGTGCGGGGTTGGACAGGAGGATCGGGACGACGGGACTGGGCGGCCGGTCCGGGCGCTCCAGCCGTTCGAGGTGGCCCGCGAGCCGGCGGACGTTGTCCCACAGGCGCGTCCGCAGCTCAGGACGCTCGCGGAGGTTCGTGAGCGCGGCGCGGGTACAGGCGACGACGGAAGGGCAGGGGGACGCCGTGAACACGAACGGACGCGACGAGTAGCGCAAGAGCTCGAGCTCGTCGTGATTGCTCACGCAATAGCCCCCCGTCGTGCCGAGGCTCTTGCTGAACGTGCCCACCACGAAGTCGACCTCCGCCTCCACGCCGGCTTCCTCCGCGACGCCGCGCCCGGTCGCGCCGAACACACCCAGGGAGTGCGCCTCGTCGACGACGAGGAAGGCGCCGCTCTCGGCCTTGACCGCGGCGATCCGCGCGAGGTCCGCCCGGTCGCCGAGCATGCTGTACAGCCCTTCGACGACGATCAGTGCATCGCTCGCGCGCGACCCCAGGCGCTTCAGGCGCCGGTCCAGGTCGGCGGCGTCATCGTGACGGAACCGGAACACTTCGGCGCCGCTCATCCGGCAGCCGTCGTAGATGCTCGCGTGGCTGTCCGCGTCGATGATGATGACGTCTCCGGGTCCCGCGAGCCCCATGAGGACCCCCAGGTTCGCGCTGTAGCCGGTCGAGAACACGACGCAGTGCTTGCGGCCGAAGAAGTCGGCGAGCTCCCGCTCGAGCGCGGCGTGTCCGGCGTAACTTCCGTTCGCCATCCGTGACCCCGTCGTGCCCGTGCCCTCGCGCGAGAGCGCTGCGCGGCCGGCGTCGATGGACTGCTCGTCGAAGGTCAGACCGAGGTAGTTGTTCGTGCCGAAGAGGACCGTCTCGCGCCCGTCGATGATCGCGTGCGTGGGGGAGAGGATGCGCTCGATCACGACGCGCCCCGGGTCGATCCCGCCGTGGAACAGGGCCTCGCGGTGGTTCGCGAGCTGCTTGAACTTGTCGAAGAGGGCCATGGCAGCGTCAATGGGTCTTCAGGGCGTCGAGCTCCCGCTCGAGGTCAGCGAGGGTCCGCAGGTTGGGCAGGATGTTCTGTGGGATCGAGATGTCGAGCCGATCCTCGATCTCGAGCAGCACCTCCATGATCTTCATCGAGTCGAGATCGAGGTCGGCGGCGAGCTCGGTGCCCTCGGACAGGCTCACGCCCTTCTCGTCCGCGAACGGACGGAGGACTTCGAAGATCAGGTCTCTCGTCTCTGTGGCTTTCTCGGACAATGTCGGGCTCCGGCTCAGTGAACCTGGGGGACTTCGAGCGGGGCGCCTGTCGCCGGGAAGAGCGTCCGTCGCAACCCTTCTTCGAGGCGCACGGCCGGCTTCCAGCTCGTCGCGGAACGAAGTGAAGTGTCGTCGCACACCCAGTCGGGGTGCCGGAGCTCGCGGACCTTGCCCGGCGTGAGCATGGGCGCGCCGCCGAACAGGCTCCGCGCCACGAGGTTCGCGCCTGCGATCGACGTGGCGACCGGCGCAGGGACGCGCACCCGGCGCGCGCGGCGCCCGGAGAGGAGCGCGACCGCACGGGCGACGTCGTCCCAGGTGTACCCGCCACGCTGTCCGTCGTGCACTTCGTGGACGGCTCCGGTCGCCGCGCCGGCACGCACGAGGTGCGCGATGCACTCCGCGAGGTCGTCGACGAACAGGAGTGAGAAGCGCGCGTCCGGAGGTCCGAGGTCGGGGGCGATCCCGCGCGCCATCCACTCGAAGAGTGGCAGCAGCTCGCGATCACCGGGACCGTAGACGGCGGAGGGGCGCAGGATGGTCCATGGCGCGCTGCCCGTCGCTTCGGCCTCCTCGGCGAGCGCGGTCTCCGCGGCGCGCTTGCTGGCGGCGTAGGGCGAGAGCTGCGGCTCTCTGGCGGCGAGGGAGGAGAGCGCCACGAGGCTCTGCTGCGCGCTCTGCCGCGCCACCACGCGCGCCAGTCGGCGCGTGCCCGCGACGTTCGTGGCCCGGAACCCGGAGCTGCGGCCCCGCACCCGTCCGGCACAGTGGACGACGGCCCGCGTGCCGGCGACGAGGCGCTCGAGCGCGGGATCCTGTGCGAGGTCTCCGACGATGACCTCCACCCCGCGCCCGGCCCGGTAGGTCTTCGCGGCTCGCGGACGCACGAGCACCCGGACCCCGTACCCGAGGGCGGCGAGTCGTCCAACCAGCGCCCGACCGATGAAGCCTGTGGCGCCGGTGACGGCGATCGTCTCGATCTGTTTCACGGGCACGAGGGAACTCGGAGCGGAACTCGGGAGCGGGTCGGGAGCCCGCAATTCGGCGCATCCTAGCGAGCCAGGCCCCGGGCCGCCGAGAAAATAGTCCGAGTGGGCGCCGGGTCAGCGACCGGCGAGCCGGACGACGCCGGGGCTGACGGAGCCCTGCCGCGCGAGCGGCTCGGCCCGGTGGGGGTAGAGCGTCCCCCGTTGCTCCCTGCGCTCCTCGAATTCCCTGCGAGCGGCGCTCCGTGAGAGCTTCCCGGACGAAGTGCGCGGGAGGATTCCGACGCCCACGAACTCCACGACGCAGTCGAACCCGAAGGCCCGCATCACGGACGCCTGGAGGCGATCCGCCAGCGCCGCGAGCTTCTCTTCGTCTTGCTCGCGGGATTGCACGACGATCACCGCCTCATCGCCCTCGGGGCCGTTCGTGGCGAAGGCGAGCGCGCCGCCCAGGCGCAAGTCGAGCTCCTCCTCGGCCAGGATCTCGAGGTCCTGCGGCCAGACGTTCCGGCCCTTGATGATGATCAAGTCCTTGTGGCGTCCCGTGATCACGAGGCTCTCCCCCGTCCAGTATCCGAGGTCGCCCGTGTTGAGCCAACCGTCGGGCGAGAGCACCTCGCGCGTCGCCTCTTCGTCCCCGAGGTACCCGGACATGTTGCTCGGACCGCGCGCGAAGATCTTGCCGACGCGCCGGTCGGGGAGGGGCTTGCCCGCCTCGTCGCGGATCTCGATCTCGTGCCCGGGCATCGGGCGTCCGCACTCGACGAGGAACCGCACGCCGGCCGGGGCAGCACTGCCCCGTTCGCCGACGCCCTCGCACTCGACGGGCACGGCCTCGCCCTGCTCGAGCCGGTCGCTGTCGATGCGGTCGACGACGACGCCACTGCCGAGCGGGGGAAAGCTCAGGGCGAGCGAGCATTCGGCCATGCCGTAGCTCGGGTGGAACGACCTGGGCTGGAACCCACTCGGGCGGAACGCGTCAGCGAAGGCCGCGAGCGTCGCGGGGCGGATCATCTCGGCCCCGACGCCGGCCACGCGCCACGAGGACAGGTCGAAGCGCGACGCTCCGTCGCCGCGCAGACGTCGGGTGCAGAGCTCGTATCCGAACGGCGGACTGAACGAGATCGTGGCCTTGTTCTCCGAGATGAGGGCGAGCCACTTGAGCGGAGCCATCACGAAGTGCTGAGTCGGCAGGAAGTCGACCGATCGCTGCGCGCTCATGGGCGCCATGACGAGGCCGACGAGGCCCATGTCGTGGTACCAGGGGAGCCAGGACGTGCACCGGTCGTCGTCGTTGAACTCGAGGCTCTCGAGCATGCACTTCAGATTCACGCTGAGGGCTTCGTGCGTGATCATCACCCCGCGCGGGAACCGCGTGCTGCCCGAGGTGTACTGGATGTAGGCGATGTCCGCGGGGTCGGACTCGACCGTTTCATCGCCGTGGGGGAGCTCGCGGAACTCTTCGGGGGTACCCACGAATCGAAGGTCCATGCCGGCGCTTGCTTCGGCCACGATGGGCAGGTACCCGCCGGCCGCCAGCACGACCTTGGCGTCGCTGCTCGAGAGCATCCCGCGCAGCTGGGCGACGTAGGCATCGTGGCTGCCCGCGTGGATGGACACGGGCAGCGTGACCGGCACGAGCCCCGCGTACTGGCAGGCGAAGAACGCGTGCAGGAACTCCGGCTGGGTCTCGGCCACGAGCGCGATGCGCGAGCCCCGCGGGAGCTTCAGGTCGCGCAGCCGGGCGGCGACTGCCAGCGCCTCCACGCGGAGCAGGCTGTACGGAAGGACCGCCGTGAGGCCCCCGCGCCGGTCGTAGAAGTTGTAGCCCGTCGCCCCCTGCGCAGCGTAGTTCAGGGCCTCACGGAGGCTCGAAAACTCACAGAGGCTGAGCGGGTGCTCGGTCTTCGTCGGTGTCGGGTTCAATCCAGGCTCTCCAAGCTTCGTGCCCCCCTGCCCACCTGGGCACCAGGGGTTTACCAATCGGGCAGAGTCTATGGAAACCCGGAGGGGGGGTTGGGAAGAGAAAATCCAAAAAAACCTGCCGTCAAGCCCCCCTCGAGGGACGCGATTCGGGCGGTCGGACAGCCCGAGGCGGGCCTTCCCCCGGAGCCACGGATCGCGCAAAATGCCCGCTGCGGCCCTCGGGGGCCTTGAGGAATGCTCAGCCTACGGGCTACCCTGCGCGGCCTCGCGCCGCCACGGCAGAGGCGCGGCCCCATCATGATGAAGGCTTCCACGAGACAGCGATCCAAGACGTACCGGCTCGACAAGATCGGGCTGCGGGAGCTGGCGGCGGGGTACTTTCGTCATCCGGCCATCATCACCTACCTGGTGCTCCTCCCGCCGAGCCTCTTCGCGGCGTTCACGGTCGGAGCTGCGGCGTGGCCCGAGCGCCTCGTCAGCCTCGGTCTCGCGGCGCTGCTCACCGTCCTCCTCTATCCCCTCGCCTGGTACCTGCTGCACCGCTACGTGCTCCACGGGGCCTTCCTCTACCGGTCGCGCTTCACGGCCGCGGTGTGGAAGCGCATCCACTTCGATCATCACCAGGACCCCAACGGGCTCGAGGTCCTGTTCGGCGCGCCGCTGTCGACCCTGCCCACGATCGGCGTGCTCCTGCTCCCGCTCGGCTACGCCGTCGGCGGGCCGATCGGGGTCGCCGGCGCTTTCACGACGAGCCTGCTCGTGACGCTCTTCTACGAGTACTGCCACTGCATCCAGCACCTCGCATACACGCCGAAGAGCCGGTTCCTCAAGCGCATCAAGCGGCTCCACCTCCTGCACCACTTCCACAACGAGAACGGGAACCACGGCATCACGAACTACTTCTGGGACCGGGTCTTCGGGACGTACTACGACGACGCGCACGCGATGGAGCGGAGTGCGAGCGTCCGCGACCTCGGCTACAACGGGGAGCAGCGGGTGCGCTATCCCTGGGTGGCGCGGCTGACCGAGGAGGCCGCCGGCAAGACCGGCTGAGGCTTCGCCGGCCGCTCCCGCGCGTGACGGATCGAATCGTGCCCCCGGTCCGGATCCTGCCCGTCGACACGCGCCGCCTGCGCGCTCGATTCGTCGACCTGCCGCGGGGGATCTACGCCGGCGATCCGGCCTGGGTCGAGCCGCTCCGCGTCGAACGCCTCCGCCACCTGTCGCGAAAGAATCCCTTCTTCGATCACGCGACCGGGGCGCTCTGGATCGCCGTGCGCGGCGATCGCGCCGTGGGCCGGATCAGCGCCCAGATCGACCGGCTCCACGTCGAGCAGCATGGCGAAGAGGCCGGGTTCTTCGGGATGCTCGAGGCCGAGGACGATCAGGAGGCGTTCGCCGCGCTCCTCGGGGCGGCGGAGTCGTGGCTCCGCGAGCGCGGGATGCGCCGGGTGCTCGGGCCGTTCAACTTCTCGATCAACGAGGACTGCGGGCTCCTCGTCGCGGGCTTCGACACGCCGCCGCAGGTGATGATGCCCCACGGCCGGCCGTTCTATCCCGAACGCGTCGAGGCGTGTGGCTATTCGAAGGTGAAGGACCTCCTGGCCTACCGCCTCCCGGCGGATGTCGAGTGGCAGCGCGGCACGGTCGCCAAGAAGACCCCGAAAGGACTGCACCTCCGGCCACTCTCGAAGAAGCACATGGCGCGCGACATCGGCATCGTGCGCGACCTGTTCAACGACGCCTGGTCACAGAACTGGGGCTTCGTGGCGTTCACCGATGAGGAGCTCCAGGAGCTTTCATTCGTGCTGAAGCACCTCGTGCCCGCGGACTTCGTGTGGTTCGCGGAGCGGCGCGGCGAGCCCGTCGGCTTCGTCGCCGCGCTCCCGAACGTGAACGAGGCGATCGCCGACTTGCACGGACGCCTGTTGCCGTTCGGTTGGGCGAAGCTCCTCTGGCGCTTGAAAGTCCGCACACCCCGCACAGCGCGCATCGCCCTGCTCGGCCTCCGGAGCGATCTCCAGAGGAGCCTCGGCGGGGCGCGCGTCGTCTTCAGCCTCCTGGGCGTCGTGCAGAAGGCGTTCGTCCGGCGCGGTGTGCGGGCGGTCGAGCTCTCCTGGGTCCTGGAAGACAACCACGCGATCCAGGGGATCATCGGCACCTTCGCCGCCGAGCCGTACAAGCGCTATCGCATCTACGCGAAGGAGCTCGCGTGACGGCCGGTTTCACGGCCATCGTGCTCGCCGGCGATCGCGGCGCGGGCGACCCCGTCGCGCGCGCAGCCGGATCCTCGTGCAAGGCGCTGGCCTCGGTCGGCGGCCGCCCCATGGTCCTGCGCGTGATCGATGCGCTGCGCGCCTCGGAGGCCGTCGCGAGCGTGCTCCTGGTCGGACCCGAGCGCAGCCGGCTCGAGGGCTGCGAGGAGCTGCGCGAGCTCGTCGCGGCCGGCACCGTGCGGTGGATGGCGACCGCGGCCTCGCCGGCCGCGAGCGCGTTCGCCGCCTTGGAAGCGATCCCCGCGAGCACGCCCGTGCTCCTGACGACGGCGGACCACGCGCTGCTCGACGCGGCGATGGTCGATCACTTCTGCGCGGCGGCCCGCGCGAGCGGCCGCGACGTCGTCGCGGGCGTCGCCGCGCACGAGGCGGTCGTCGCGGCCTGCCCCGGCGTGCGTCGGACCGCCCTGCGATTGGCGGGGGAGAGCATCTGCGGCTGCAACCTGTTCGCGTTCCTCACCCCGAACGGGCGCGACGTCGCGGACTTCTGGCGGCGCGTCGAGGCGCACCGCAAGCGGCCCCTGCGCGTGGTCGGGATCCTGGGCTGGCGGGCGGTCCTGCGCTACGCCCTCGGACGGCTCTCGCTCGCGGAGGCGCTCGCGCATCTGTCGCGCCTGACGGGCCGCGACCTGGGAGTCGTGCGCATGCCCTTCCCCGAGGCCGCCGTCGACGTGGATACGCCGGAAGACCTCGCCTACGTGAGGGCGCGGCTCGCTGGTGAGCGCACGTTAGGGGGGTAGCCGTTCACTCCGGCCCTCTCCCTTTCCGTTCCGTTCCCTTCCTGCCCTTCCTGTCTTCCTGCTATGTCCTCTTCTGGTCAGGCATGGGCGGCCGCCCATGCCTGACCAGAAGAGGACATAGCAGGAAGACAGGAAGGGCAGGAAGGGAACGGA
>Ga0114950_10000404_pt1 | contig 29048 bp, 25 predicted proteins | sample N075metaG_FD_83503 | JGI IMG/M metagenome (GOLD analysis project Ga0114950, IMG submission 83503) | Deep subsurface microbial communities from Kermadec Trench to uncover new lineages of life (NeLLi) - N075 metaG | ecosystem: Environmental > Aquatic > Marine > Ocean trench > Sediment | place...
AAAACATCATCTGAGATCGAATCGAACTTGAATTTGTCCTCCATGATTCTTTATAACACGGACTTTTTTGACGTCGTGAGGTCGCGCACAGTGGGCGGCCGTGCGCTCGGATGACGTGGAAAGACTCTTTGTGCAGCGGCGCTCCTCTGTTCGCGATTTATGAACGGAGCACGGAAGAAGGATATAGACGAGTTCGTCTGTGCAGTGGCGGGAAAACATCTGAGTATCCGTGACATCGAGCGGCTGGCCCACGGGTACTTCCGAGGGTCGAACGAGTTCCGTGAACAGATCAAAAAAGGGGATGTCAGATGGGGATTGAACCTGCTGAAAGAATCGGCCCGGGATAGCGATGCATGCACGGAGGCCGAGCGGAGAGCGCTGCGGGATCTCGAGGCAGCGCAGAAATAAATGCAGAGAGTCACGTGCATGGTCAAAGACGCCAGGTGCGGTAGTAATGCGTTTTATGCTCAGGCTCACCTGGTGGCCGGAGGGATCCTGCGATGCCTCGACATGTTTTCCAAAGCAATAAAGGAGTTCCATGATCGGTCCGGACAAGCGCAAAGCGATCGTCATCCTTCATGAGGAAGGCATACGTATTGGGAGCTCGATTTCCGGATGAGTGACGTGATAGCGGCGGGAAGCTTGAAGGTCGACAGAGGCGTTGCCGTCCTGCTCTAGCCCCGGCGCGTGGTGTTCCGGCTCGAGGGGTCGTCGGGGAAAGGCTCAGGTGAGCTTTCAAAAGAGGTGAGGTGGGAATCGATCTCGTACAGGCTTGACGGCTCCGGGCGAGATCCCTAACATTGAATAACGCTGACTCCGCTTCCCGCATCCTGAAGGAAACTGCTGTAGATGCCCCGGCTACTGTTCTTGCTCCAATCTGCGTTCAGCCTCTGGATGCTCGTGGATGCCATCGGCAGACCGGGCATCTCTCGCTATTGGTATTGGATCGTCCTCATGCCCTTCGGGGAGTGGTTCTACTTCTTCAAGTACAAGATCCACGATCCCGATTTCGCATGGCTGAAAGCTCTGTTCGGCTCGCTCCTCGATAAGCCCGCCTCCATCCAAGAGCTCCGGCACAATGCAGAGCAGACACCCAGCTTAGCCAACAAAGTGAGCCTGGCTCAGGGCCTCTACGACGCCGATGAATATGAAGAAGCGTCCAAGCTTTTCGAAGATGTGCTCGCGCGGGATTCCACTTCGCCCGACGGCCTTTACGGACTGGGCGTTTCCAGGGTCGGCCTCGGCGACGAGGAGGGGGCCATCGAACCACTGCGCCAACTGGTCGATAGCGAGCCTTCGCATAACGACTATGACGGCTGGGCCAACCTGGCTAACGCTCTCTGGAAACTGGAACGTCGGAAGGAGGCCATCGAGGTGTTGTCTCGGCTCGTCAGAAGGAGCCCCCGCCTGCAACACCGCATGGCCTACGCCTACTATCTCGGTCTCGATGAGAATCGCGATGAAGCGCAGGCCCAGCTCGCCACCGCGCTCCAGGAGTTCGAGTTTGCTCCGAAATACGTGAAGCGCCGCGAGCGGGCCATGGCCAAGCAAGCGCGGGAAATGCTTCGCCAGCTCTCGGAGGCAACTCGAGAGACATGAAACTTCATGTCGCCAACCGCTGACGGTTTTCCAACCGTTCGTGAGATAGTGCCGCCAAATGAAAGCTTCGATTCTATTTGTCGTCCACCTGCTGCTGCTTGTTTCGTGCTTTGCCGACGCTGCTCCGCCACCAACCGATTCCCAATCGGATCGCGTCGATCGGCTCTTTTCTGAATGGGACCGTTCATCTGCCTGTGCAACCTCAACGACATCCGGCCATGGCATTTGGCCAGGGAGGTGGCCGATATCTACTTGCAGGATGCGTTCACGGAACCGAAGCGTCACATGGACTGGAATCCCGAGCGGCTCATCGACTTGCCGGTGCACGCGCTCGAAAGCAGAGTGGGATTCTACGAGGACAGCGCTGCGCGACAGGTCTGGCGCGTGAGGCTAGAGGACGAGTCGCTCGTTGCCGAAGACGACGACTCGCGTTTCGTTCTTCGCCCTGTCGGCACGCATGAGTTCCACTTTGTGAACACACCCTACGTTCTTCGATTCAAGTTCGAAGAGCGAGCTAGCGATGGTCGTTCGATTCTGCGGATCGAACGCATGGGACTCGATCATTACCTGGTGCGGAGTGGCGGAGACGAAATCACGCTCGAGGCCCTCGAACCGGTGACGCTGACTCCAAGCGAGATCGAGGAGTACCTCGGCCGCTATACGAGCGATGAGCTGGGCGTGACTTATCAACTTGTGCTGGACGCTCAGTCGCTATACATGCGCCACGAGAATCCGCACCGGAACTACTTCGTCAACGAGCTGCTACCGATTGGAAGAGACCGATTCCGAGCCACTCCAGTCAACTTCACCTTTACACGCGACGATCGGGGCGAGATCGCCGGAATGCTCGTCGATGATCGACATTACATCTGGTCGCTCCCGTTCGTACGAGCGCTGTCCCTCGGGCACGGCGTCTTCAGACAGGAGCTTGCCACAACCGAAGACGGTGAACACGAAGATGTGATCGTCCCGCACGCTACAGACGATCCGGTAGCTTCGCAGAAACACTAGCGAGCGGCATCCGGGCAGCATGCTCCGCCGTCTTCTTCAGTTTGCTGATCCATTTGCGTGCGGCCTGCGGATTGTCGTGCGCGATGTGAACGACGATCTGATCTAGGTCTCTCATCGCCCATCGAATCGAGCGCGCCTTCCCTTTGGGCATCGGTTAGCGCACAGAAGTTACTTAGCTTCTATGGGCGAACGGCGATACGAAACATCTTTGCTAACACGGACGCGATTCCATTGCACCGGCTTTTCGGGCTTTCGTCATCTGCCGCCTTCGGGCTATGGTACGGGAGCCATGTCGCGTGCTCAGAGAGTTGTCGCCTTCGTTGGCATATGGACTGTTCTCGGACTGTTCTTCGCGAGCCGGTCCATCCTCATCTATAGCCTTTCGCAGGACGAAGTCGACTGGATCCTTCCACTGAAACTTTCTCTCGCCGAGTGGTATAGCTGGGGGCTCCTCGCACCCGCGGTGTTGTCGCTTTCCCGCCGATTCTCGCTCGGGCCGAAGGTTTGGAGGCGGAATCTGCCGATCCAAATTGCCGCTGGCCTCATAATCTCGACGGCAAAGATCGTGTTGGATGGCTTCGTGCAACCTCTCGTCGGCGGCTACCCCTCGACGCTCGCGTACAAGCTCCACACGAACCTCGTGACGTTCTGGGCCATCATTGCGGTCTCACAAGCCATCCTCTACTACCGGAAGTACCGGGATCGCGAGCTCGAGGCGACGCAACTTGAAGCGAAGCTCGCGCAAGCGCAGCTCAACGTGCTCAAGAGCGAGCTCCACCCGCATTTTCTGTTCAACACCCTCCACGGGATCTCGACCCTCATGCATCGAGACGTCGAGGCCGCGGACCGGATGCTCTCCCGTCTTGGCGATTTGCTGCGTCATTCTCTCGAGCATCTCGGCGAGCAGAAAACACCGCTCAGAGAGGAGCTCGACTTCCTGAGCCTGTATCTGGAAATCGAGAAAATGCGACTTGGCGAAAGGCTTTCGGTCGAGCTGGATGTCGCACCGGACACGCTCGATCTCGACGTGCCGAGCCTTGTGCTTCAACCGCTCGTCGAGAACGCCATTCGCCACGCCATCGCGCCGCGCGCAAAGGGTGGTCGCGTTTCCATCCACACAGCACGGTCGAACGGCCGGCTCACCGTTCGCATCGAGGACGATGGGCCCGGGTTTCCGGGAGGCGACCCTTTCTCGTCCAAGACCGGCATCGGCCTCGCCAACACAAAGGCGCGGCTCGAGCATCTCTACGGCGCCGATCACGAGCTCCGGGCCACGAACGCTGCCACTGGCGGCGCCATCGTGGTGCTAGAGCTACCGGTGGAGGAGCGATGACGGGGGCGAGCCGGGTGCGAACGCTCATCGTCGACGACGAGCCTCTCGCTCGGGAGCGCATCCGAGCTCTCCTCGCGGGCGAGCCGGACATCGAAATCCTGGGAGAGGCTTCTGACGGCGTCTCCGCGGTGCGGAAGCTCGTGGACCAAGACTTCGATCTGCTGTTCCTCGACGTCCAGATGCCCGAGATGGATGGCTTCGACGTGCTCGCCGCGCTCGACGAGCTCAGCCAGGAAGGCCGCGTGTCCATTCCCGCCGTTGTTTTCGTCACCGCCCACGACCGCTACGCTCTTCGCGCATTCGACGTCCACGCCCTCGACTACTTGCTCAAGCCCTTCGACCGGGAACGCTTCGAGAAAACCCTCGCGCGAGCCCGGGCCCAATTGGCCAGCGACCGCGCCAATGCTCTCAATCAAAAACTCTCGGCGCTCGTTTCGGATACTGCTGCACGAAGGACGTATAGCGAGCGGTTCATGGTGAAGTCGCGAGGACGCGTCGTCTTTGTTCGCGCAGACGAGGTGGATTGGTTCGAGGCCGCCGGCAACTACGTCGCTCTGCACGCTGGTGCGAAAGTACATTTGCTGCGAAAAACGATGAGCTCGCTCGAATCGCGGCTGGACCCCGATCGCTTTCAGCGGGTGCATCGCTCGACGATCGTCCGCCTCGACCGCGTGCAGGAGCTACGAACGAAAGCTACGGGCGACTACGAGCTCGTCCTCCGGGACGGAACAGCTCTACCACTCGGCCGCACGCACTACCGTTTCGTACGGCGCCATCTCACCAAGCTGTCGGCGGACCACTAAGGCTATGACGCTCAGATAAACTAGGCCACTTTTTCTCAGATAAACACCGCCATTCATTCACAACACATCGTGTTGTCCGAGTCGGTGGAGTTCACTTGGTTCAGGCCTGTGATGTGGAGCGTTATGACGTGGGAGATCAACGGGGAGTTGACAACGCGAGGCAGTGTGGTGAAAAAACTCCTCTCATTGCCGGCTTTTCTGTTGCTGTGATTCACCTCGTGGCACACGAACCGGAAGCCGTATCGGCTTGCGAACTCCTCCCTCTCCGGAACCATGACGGCATTTTTCCCCGTACCGCGAAGACGGGCCAGGTTCGTGTTGTCGATGATGCACACCCCAACGAGGTAACGGAAGTACATCAGCGCTTCATGGAAGAAACATTTCATGGCGAAGCGGTTGAAGCAACGGTAGAACTTTAGAAAACGTATCTTCGTGCCTTCCGGGGCGCGCGACGAAAGCGTCACTTCGACGTCAGCCTCGAGCACAGTCCAACGCGCGTGGTATTGCGTCGATTCGGCGCTCGTCGTAGGTCCCAACGGTTCGCCGTTCAAAGAGGCCCAACCTGCAACGGGCTCTTGCGTCAGAATGCGGCTCGCGAATCGCAAAGCGGCATTCGCCGATGGCCTCCGGAATGACGTGCTGGGCTGAACGGTGATGCTCTGCTGAACGTCATCGCTGCGGCCCATCGCGTCTGAAACGGTAAGCCGCACAGGCCGGTTGAAGTTGTTGCCAATGGAACAGCGTGGGTACTGCGTGAAGCTTTCGCGCGACACGCAGCTCAGCTGCTGGTGGACGATCGTGGTTGCGCCGCCAACGGACTGCCACAAACGAGTATCAGAACCCAAAGCCGCTGATGTAGACGCATGTATGAACCGAGAATTGAAATTCTTTCAAAAAAGCCGCTGGCCAGCGATTCCTGATGATCAAGGAGGAGGCCTCGGGCGAAGAGTTTGATCCCAACGAGATTCACGTCGTCCTCAATTGGTTCGAGGAGCTCAGAGCACTTCGCTAACGAGCGCCGTGGAGTTGAGTTGGAGCTGCGCGCAACGCCGGCACATCGCCCAGATCGCTCCGGCGGCGAGAGTGACGACGGCGACTGACGAGGCACAGGAACGACATCGGCATGCGACGTGGCCACGCGGACTTCTAGAGCATCTCCGCGAGCTCGTCGGCTAACAGGCCGGCCTGCTTCAGAATAGATCCCAACGTCTTCTTGGGCAGGTCCTTCGTGGTGTTGGCACCGTAACCAGCCCGCCGCGTGTCGCGTGTTTCAAGAACCTATGAGAGCCGGCGGCAGTGCGGACTTCGTCGTAGCCATTTCTGTTGAGTGCGCGAAAGACATCCTTGCCGGAGACGGCAGGAAGTCGGCTCAAATAGTTACCTCGACTACACGAGGAAGACGCACAGGCGTGGTCGGCTCACTGCCAACCTTGGCCGAAGCCTCTAAGTAGCCAACGATCATGTCCTTGGCCATCGCCAGGGCCTCTTCCTCGTCGGCGCCGAAGGTGCAGATGTCGTTCAGTTCTGGAACGGTAGCCGTCCAAGCGTTTTCTTCGCTATCCCATTGGAGCAAGACCTTGAACACCATCCGTTCCTCCCTGCTTGGCTATTGTAACATGACGTGCTTTTCGTACGATCATCGTGGAAGAAGGAGAGCGAACGTTCGACAGAACCTCTGCGGACAACCATGAGCAAGCGGCTCGCGATGAGAATGGCGGCTGCCAATCTTGAGCATTACGAGAGCACCGAGTCCGCCAGACTGGCCTACGGCCATGAACTGCGCGATGCCATCGCCGCGACCGGCCCAACCTCGGAAACAACCGGTCTTCGCTAGTCTGGGCTAGACTGGTGCTTGTCTCAAGTGGCTACCATTTGAGGCGAGGCACGTTCACACGGCTCACGTTCGGCCCGGGCCGGCAATCTCGCCCTTTGTGGACGCCGGACGGCGAGCATGTGGTGTTCCAACAACGGGGAAGTGACGGCGACTCCTTGTTCTGGAAAGCGGCAGACGGCACCGGGTCCGCCGAGCGTCGTAGGAGCGCGTCATTCCGTTCTCCATGTCGCTTGATGGCCGGGCGCTCATTGGCGTGGTGAGGCAAGCGGAAACCTCTTTTGATGTTGTGGAAGTGCCGCTCGACGGAGACCCGACCGTCAAGCCACTGATAGTCGGCCCTTTCAGCCAATTCTATCCACACGTCTCACCGAGCGGAAACCTGCTCGGCTACCATTCGAGGCAGGGGTCTCGGTCCGCACGCCCTGAGGTTCACGTCCGTCCTTACCCCGACTTGGACGCCGGGGAGTGGCAGGTGTCGACGGGCGGCGGAGGCTACCCTATGTGGTCTCCGAACGAGAACGAGATTTTCTATCGCAACGGGGACCAAATGGTCGCCGTACCCGTGGACACGAGATAGCGGGTTCGATTTTGGCACGCCTTCGGTGCTGTTCGAGGGAAGCTACTGGTTCGCAAGCGGCGAGAGGAGCTACGACGTAGCCGCAGACGGGCAGCGGTTCTTGATGATCAAGGAGGAGCCGTTAAGCGAGGAGGTTGCGGCCAACGAGATTCACGTCGTCGTCAACTGGTTAGAAGATCTCCAAGCACTTCGCTAGTAGCGGAGTTTGAGTTAGAATCACGCGCAGCTATGGCGCTATCTCCCGGCACACCTCTCGGTCCCTATGAGATCCTCGAGCCCATCGGTGCTGGCGGGATGGGTGAGGTTTACCGCGCTCGCGATACGAAGCTCAAGCGTGACGTCGCCATCAAAGTTCTGCCGGAGGCTTTCGCGAAGGACGAGCAGCGGATGAAACGCTTTGCTCGCGAGGCGGAGGTGTTGGCTTCCCTGAACCATCCTAACATCGCGTCGATCTACGGGCTGGAGGAATCCGACGGCATTACCGCGCTCGTGCTAGAGCTCGTCGAAGGCCCCACGCTCGCCGAGCGCATCGCCGAAGGGCCCATCCCACTCGACGAAGCGCTGCCCATCGCCAAGCAAATGGCTGAAGGTCTCGAGGCCGCGCACGAGGAGGGTGTGATCCACCGCGACCTCAAGCCGGCCAACGCTAAAGTGAAGTACGACGGCACCGTGAAGATACTCGACTTCGGCCTGGCCAAAGTTTTCAACGAAGAGGCCGAAGGTGATTCATCGGAGTCGCCAACCGGCCTTCGCCAAGGCTTCGGCCCGGCAAGCGTGAGCGCGGCCGCGACGCGCGCGGGCGTCATCATGGGAACGCAGGCGTATATGTCTCCGGAACAGGTACGCGGAAAGTCCGTCGATAAGCGCGCCGACATCTGGGCATTCGGCGCCGTCCTGTACGAGATGCTGACGGGCCGGCGCGCGTTCGAGGCGGAGGACGTTTCTTTGACGCTCGCCGAGGTCATGAAGTCCGAGCCGCCATGGGACGCGCTCCCGTCGGATCTTTCACCGACGCTTCGCATGTACCTCACGCGCTGTCTCAATAAAGATCCCAAAAAGCGCTTGCGCGACATCGGCGAGGTCCGCCTGGCGCTTGAAGGTGCATTCGAGCTCCCCATTCCGGCAAGCGAGCCGGCCGCATCCAAACCGCGGACCCTCGCGTGGATCTCCGCCGTCTTCGCCACCGCGCAAGCGGGTCTCTTCCGTGTGCCGGCAGGAGGGGGAGAGCCTCGGCAGCTGACGAAGCCGGACGGTGCCAGCGAGATCGGTCACGTGTGGCCGGAGATGCTCCCGGGAAACGAAGGGGTTCTCTATGCGATCGATAGAGGGAAGACGGATGCCAGCGGCTTCGACATCGCCGTTTTGTCACTCGATAGCGGTGAGAGCCGGGTGCTGATTCGTGGCGGCACGTCTCCCCGCTACGCCCGAACGGGGCATCTCGTGTATGTCGTTGAAGGGGCCCTAATGGTCGTGCCGTTCGACGCCGAGACACTTGAAACGACGGGCGATGAGGCCGCCACGCTTTCCGGAGTGTTCCCGAAACATTCCGGAGCCACGAACTTCGACGTGTCGGACGACGGCGTTCTGATTTACCTGCCAGGAGACCCGGGGGGCGGGAATCGAAGCCTCGTCTGGGTCGATCGTCTCGGGAGAGAAGAACCGCTTGGGTTCGAAGCGCGACCCTACACAAGTGTGGCCCTCTCTCCGGACGGAAACCGTGTCGTTTCGAGCATCAGCGATGCAATGAACCCCCAGACGTCTGGATGCACGACGTGACCCGCGGCACGTTCACGCGGCTCACATTCAATACGGCTGCCGACGTCTTTCCCGTGTGGACCCCGGACGGCGAGCGGGTGGTGTTCCGATCGAATCGTGACGGGTCCACCCGCCTGTTCTGGAAAGCGGCGGACGGGACGGGACCGGCCGAGCGCCTGTCGGACGAGCCAGTCCTTCCCTTCTCGGTATCGCCCGACGGCCGGACGCTCATGGGTGCGCTATTCCAACCGGAGACGTCTTGGGACGTTGTCGAAGTGTCGCTCGACGGGGACCCGGCCGTTAAGCCACTGGTAGTCGGCCCTCTCAACCAGGTGGATCCACAGATCTCACCGAGTGGAAAGTGGCTCGCCTACATGTCAAGGGAATCTGGCCTCCCCGAAATCTACGTCCGCCCCTACCCCGACGTGGACGCGGGGCGGTGGCAGGTCTCGACGAGCGGGGGACGCTCCCCAATGTGGTCCCCGCGTGAGGACGAGCTCTTTTATCGCAACGGAGAACAGATGCTGGCCGTTCCCGTCGCCACCGGTCGAGGCTTCGAGCACGGCGCTCCTTTGGTCTTGTTCGAAGGCAACTACTATTTCGGCCCGGCGGTGAAATCCTACGACATCGCCTCGGATGGGCAGCGCTTCTTGATGATCAAGGAGGACGCGTCGCCCGAAGGGTTGGCACGCAACGAAATTCATGTCGTCCTCAACTGGTTCGAGGAGCTCAGAGCACTTCAGTAAGGAGTTATGTGATGAAGTTAGTGGCAGCGATGTTGATCGGCACTTTTGCAGGGACCCTATCCGCTCAGGACAAGGAACCGACGCCGGTCCGACAAAATCCAAATATCACCCGCCCGATCACGAACGAGAATTTCGACAGCGCCGTGGTGAACTTGCTCCAACAGCTCGTGGCCGTCTACGGACCGATCGCCAATAGCAACGACCGGCCCAACCCGTACACGCGCATCGAGCCGTTCGGGGAACCCCCTCCGGGAAATAACGGCGAGTGGGCCGCGGTGACCGGCGCGGAAGGAGGACCGGACGGCAACCTCTACATATTCCACCGATGCCAATCGAACTCCTGCGTCGGTCGGCCCGAGCCGCCGATCGTAAAGCTGGACCCACGAACGGGCGCGCGGCTCGACACTTGGGGTGAGGGACTGATGGCGTTTCCGCACGGGTTTCACGTGGACTACGAGGGAAACGTGTGGACGACGGACACCGGACGCGGGGATGGGCCAGGTGGGCACGTCGTCAGGAAGTTCAGCTCGGACGGCGAGCTTCTGATGACGATCGGGCAGTCTGGAGTCCCGGGTGACGGACCGGGGATGCTCCGCGAGCCGACCGATGTCGTCGTCTCACCCGAAGGCATCATCTTCGTGACCCAAGGTCACCTGAAGAACGGTCCCCACTCGCGCCTATCCAAGTTCGCCGCGGACGGATCGTTCATCGAAACTTTCGGCAGTACGGGCCAAGGCCATCTTCAGTTGAGCGCGCCCCACTCCATCGCCATGGATACCGAGGGCCGGCTCTTCATCGCCGACCGCGACAACAATCGGATCATGATTTGGGACCAGGACGGAAACTACATCGACCAGTGGACCCAGTTCGGGCGGCCCAGCGGTGTGTACATCGACCACACCGACACGATCTACGTGGCCGATTCGGAATCCTGGGGACCGGACAACCCGGGCTGGAAGAAAGGGATTCGGATCGGAAGCGCCAAGACGGGGCAGGTCCACTACTTCATCGAAGACATCGAATCGCGGGACATGGCTCACAGCGGAGCGGAAGGCGTCGGCGTCGATGCGCTGGGCAATGTATATGGCGGCGTCGTTCGCCGGCAGATGCTGGAGCGACACGAGCCCCAAGCGGTGCAGTTGACGCGCGGCGCGACGTGGCCGGAACCTTAAAACTAGGTCGATGCAGGGCGACTCTGAGCTCGTACGGAATCCCACCACGTTTTGGCTGTTGGTATTTGCAACTGTCGCCGCTGGTTTTCCCGCCTTCGTACCGCATCCTAGCGCCGCCTGCGGCCGCAACCAAGAAACTCACCGGTAGAGGTCGCTGCGCAAGAGCGTTGCGGATTTGTATCGAAGGGCCCGTATCTCCCAGGCCTCGAACGAGCGCTATCTGGATGGCCTTGCGGGGGTTGACACCTCGAAGCCTCTGGGAGAGTTAGTGCAGGGGATCTGCAAACCGACGAGGTGGAAGGGCCGACGCATCCGGGCTCCCAGGCCGTGGTGGAGGGAAGTAGTTCAGCGTATGACGTACCACTCCGTCTGATAGGGGCGGAAGTAAATGTAACCGTCCGTCGTGAGATAGGCGTCGTCTTCCATGGGGATCGTGACTGTGCCTCCGCCGTATTCCGGAACCGCCGTCGTGGCGCTGAACTCGACGGATCGGTAGGAGCCTGGTCGCAGTACCGAGTCTCGATCGGGAGGTGTCGACAAGTCCATGTTCCGTGCATTGATCGACGGACCGAGTGCGTGACCGTGATACCCGATGGGGTGGGAGTAGAGACTCGGAAGGAAGTCCACACCTTCGAGCTTGTTCGCGATGGCGAGCGTCGCGTCCCAGCCCGTCATCCCCGGACGCGGCTCGGACGCGAAGGCTTCGTGCACGACGTTCGCGTTCGCCAGGGCAACGCGGAGTCCCGCGGGCACGGTTTCCTCACCCTTGCGTAGGATGTAGGCCACCTTTTGCCAATCGCTGGCAAAGCCGAGGTAGTCGAATCCACAGTCCAGGTGGATGATGTCCCCGGGCTGGAAGACGAGGCTGTCCGGGGCGGGATGGACATAGGGAATCATGGCGTCGTTATCCGGGTCGTAGCGTTGCACGGCCACGTGAATCTCGAACCACGGTACGCCCCCGACGCCGAGCTCAGCAATCGTCTCCTCGAAGAACCACTTGATGTCAGACGCCTGGGTGACACCCGGTGTGATCACCTCATTGGAGAGCGCTCGTTGTGCGATCACGTCGGTCGCCAGGACCAGGCTGCGGTAGGGCTCGAGCTCACCTGGCAGGCGTTTATCGAAATAGTCTTCGATGAGCGCCGCCGCGGAGACGAAGCGGGACTCGGAACCCGAGCCTAACGCATCGGCGAGGAACTGGTATGTGTCGTAAGTCAAGCCGCTATCGTGGCCGCGAGCCCCTCCCATGTTGAGAGCGATCGTCTCGGGTTGATATTGCTCCCAAAGAGCCTTCAGGCCGGTGGGGGTGTCTTGTATCCCCCTGGCGTTGCGCGCCGCAGGAAGCGGCTCGAAAAACCGCGCATAATCTTCCGTCGGCCGCCAATAGTCCGAATATTTCTTCAAACCATCCGGTCCCGCATCGACAAAGACGATCACATCCCGGCGTCGGGTGTAGTGCAGAGGTGGTACGACGTACTGCATAACGGGATCGGTGTGGAACTCCTCGCTCACGACGATCCACATCTCGATCCGGTGGGAGCGCATGAGGGCGAGCAGCAGCTCGTGCTTCTCGGCGAGCCACTCGAGTCGGAGCTCATACTGCGCCCGCTTTCCCAGAAGCTCGGGCATCGCCGGGATGACACGCCCATCAAAGAGCTCGATGGGGCCGCCCTCGCGCGGCAAGCCCGGGATCGTGGGCGGAGCGCAGGACGGCGCGGCGGCAAGAACGAGCGCGATCCAGACAACGCGTGCCACGAGACTCATCCGTTGAGATTTTAATTTCGATGAGCGATCGTGCCGGCCAGTACGACGATCTTTTGACGAAGGTCGTTCCAAGTTTCGGTAGGCACGGTCAACGGTCATCGGATCCAGGAATCCTAAGGAATTCGCCGGGTGATGGCAAATCTGGCAGCGAAGTCGATGTTGTTGAGCACCGCTTCTCGACGTTCTGACCTTCCCTCTCTCCGCTTCACAAGAGCTCACCTGGACTCGCGTCCCGAGGACCTCCGGCGTGAGTCTCCTTCGACATCGACGTGCTGGACCCCGCGTATACGCCAGGAACGGGAACGCCGGAGCCAGGAGGGCTGACGCCTCGCGAGATTTTTCCTCTCCTGCGTGGGCTGTGCGCCGAGAACGATCTGGTAGGTTTCGACCTCTCGGAGCTGAACCCTCTCGTCGACTCGGGCGACACGACGGCGCTCAACTCCGACCGGCTCGTGCGCGAGTGCCTGACGGGGATCGTCATGAACAAGAAAGGGCTCAACGGTCGAGGTTACTTGAGCCCGTTGACGTCGGGCGACAATCAATGAAGACGCATCGGTTGTGCCACCGTCTTTGAAGACGACTTCGCCGTCGAGTAAGATGTCCGCCTATGCACGTGAGCCCCCTTCGTGGTGCGCGGGTGGTCCTGCTCGAGCCCGACATCAACCCGATCACTAGACGTTTCGGGCTGCCCAAGGTGGCGAGCTACCCGCCACTTGCACAAGTGCGCCTCGCAGGGCAAATCGACGGGGGCGGCGTAGAAGTCGTCGACCTTCGGATACCGGGCGAGACGAAGCGGTTCCTCCGGACGCTTTCTGCCGACCCGCCGGCGCTCGTGGGCATCTCGCTCACCTTTACCTCGAACGGCGAGGAAGCCCTCCAAATCGCGTCCGCGATCAAGAGCGCGTCTCCCGACACCTTGATCGTGCTCGGCGGCACCGGAGCTTCCGAAGACCAGGATTCTTTTTGGGAAAGCGATATCGATTTCATCGCCTTCCGCCGCGCGGACGCTTCCTTCCCCCTTCTCGTTCGAGAGATCCGTGAAAGGGGTCGGGCGCCCGAGGCGCCACTTGGTTTCTGCCATCGCAAGGACGGCGCGTGGGTACGCGGCGACGACGTCGAAGCGCCTCCGATGGCCAAGCTGCGTCCCTATGCCTGGCACCTTCTTCCGCGTCGCTATTGGCGTCGCTACTTCCAGGGGTTTCGGCCGACGGGTATGGGGCAAACGAGTGAAGGATGTCCGTTCGACTGCACGTTTTGTAGCGTATGGAAGATTCACGGGCGCGAAGTGTCCGTGGCCTCGCTCGCGAACATTCAGCACGATCTGATGTCGCTCCCGAGCTTCGCACGCAACTTTTTCTTTGCCGATGACATTTGGATGCAAGCAAGCGAGCGGCAGCGCCAGGAGCTCTACGACCCTCTGCTCGATTGGGTCGCGTCCGAGCTGCTTCCCGAGCGACCTGACTTGTGGCTCACCGTCGAGACCCGAACCGATCTCTTCCTCCGCCAGGACGCACGCTTCAAAGATTGGATTAAAAGAGGCGGGCTCATGCGCATCTTGTTCGGCGTCGAAGCGGCGACGAACGAGCAGCTCGACATCTTCAGCAAGCGCGTCACCATGGACGAAAACAGCCTGGCGATTCAGAAAGCCGCGGAGTGGGGCGCTTTCGTCACCGCGCAGTTCGTGATCCCGTGCGACGCAGACCGGCAATATTTCGACGAGCTCGTACGCTTTCTCGAAGCGCATCGTCCATGGATCCGCGTTTCGAACTTCACTATCGCGACGCCTCTTCCCGGCACGGAGCTCTACGAAGATGCTCTCGCAGAGAGCCCGGAGCTCGCAGACCGAAACGTCGTCACATTCCCCGCATTCTCATTGTTCACCGCTCTTTCTCCCATGCGCATGGATCCTGTCGAGTATTACGAGCAAGTCGCGCGCGTCTACAAGGTGGCGAATCAAGTCTCTTTCGACTGGGGCGTGTTCGAACATTTTTGGACGATTGCGACGAAGTCTCCATGGCTTCTTCCCAACACGTTCAAGATGTTCTCTGGACTGCGCGGGCTGACACGGGGAGAGACCTTCGTTCGGACGCATCGAGACGTTCAAGGAGACCGGTTGCTCGGAGGAGCCAGCGACGCTCTCGCAGCGTCGAGCCCAGCATAGGCGACTCATTCCGAGAGTGCGCGCTCGGCCCGCATCTCGATCCACCTCGCGATCTCTGTGCCGTACCCATCCAACGACTCCGCGTAACGCCGGGCTTCGGTGAGCTCGCGCCTGGACATCGGACTTCCGGAAGCGGCCCGGTAGGCGATGTAGCGGTCGAGCAGCACGTCGGTCTCCTCCTCGACCCCCCGGATGACCGGATCGAAACGCTCGATGAAAAAAGAGGACTCACGCGCAAAGAAGCTTCGCGGTCCCATATATTCCAGACGTTCATGTCCGATCGTGTTGAGGGGTCCCGGACCGGTCAATGAGGAGAATCGTTTTTGAGAGACGCGATGATGGCTCAACAAGGCAGACAGATTGGGTAGTCGCATGCGAGCGAGATCGTCTCGAACTTCCAGCCGCCGGAAGCGGCTCTCCATCCCAGAAAAGTCTGGCTCTATCAGCTCCATCGAGCACAATGCAATGATGTTCGAAAGGTCATCATCTCCGAATAGCATGATGTGCGGAAAAACAGACCCGATTGTGCGTATCACCAACTGTACCGCCTCGTCGGTCAACTCATAGGTCTGGAACCACAGCGCGAACCGGCCGCCAGTGTTGAGTTGGCGGCGCGCATTCTCGAAGAATTCTAGCGTGAAGAGGGCTCCGATTCCGGCGACCCAGGGATTCGAGGGCTCCGAGATAATGAGGTCGTAGCTCCGCGGGACCGCACGTAAGAAACTCTGCGCATCATCCGTGTAAACTCGAACCCGCGGATCGTCCAGGACATGGTGATTATGATCGGCAAAGAACCTGTCCGCGCGGAGGACCGCTGGCGAGATTTCTACGATGTCCGCGCTTTCGATCGGATGTCGAAGCGCCGCCCCAGCCGTAATCCCGGAACCGTGGCCGATAACGAGGAGCGTGCGCGCTTCGAGGGAGAGAAAAAGCGGCAAGTGCCCTACAAGTAACTGGGTCTCCAAATCCGACACGGTCGAGGCATCGGGCTTGCTGTTCACGAAAAGCTGGATGTTCCGTTCCCCGGAAACGACCACCGTGTTATGGGCATCTTCCTCCAAGAACAAACGCTTCCCGGCCCTTGGCCCCACATAGGTTTGCTTCCACGCCTCGAAACTCGAGCTCGGATGCCGAGCATGTGCCTCTGGGTCGAGCGCGGCGGCGGGACCCGATCGCATGCGCAAGTGGTTCCTGGCAAAGTTGACGGGGTCCGTCCATCCCGTCCCAAAGGACGCGTAAACGGCTACGGCCAGGCTCGCCGCGACGCCCGCGGCTCCTCGGAGCTCGAGCCTTGCCTCGCTCGCAACCAGCAAGAGCACGCAGCCAGCCGCAAAGTTGAACCCCAGATTAACGTGAAATCCTCCGAGCAGACCGAGGGACGGCAAGAGTAAGAGGCCCGTCACCAGAACACCGAGGACGTTCCCGATCGCGTTCCAAGCATAAGTGGAGCCCACGCATGCGCCGAGCTGACTTTCATCACGCACCCGGATTTGAGCAACGAGCGGAAAACTGAAACCGAGGCACGTTGTCGGGATTAGCAGCACCGCGAGACAAAGCAACGCCTTGCCGAACAGGTATAGCTCGAAGCCGTGCTCAACGCCCGATAGCTGAATTCGGAGGAGTCCGATGAGATAAGGCAAGCGCGACATGAGTGGCGTTGCGAGCATGAAGCCTGCGACGACCGCAAACTGGCTGCCACAGAGCAGCCACAGCGGGCGCGTGACGTTCAGGCGGGAGACGATCGCGCTACCGAGGCTGATACCCGTGACGAAGCACATCAGCATCACCGTGAACGAATACGTGGACGAGCCGAACGAAAGTGCTATTAGGCGCGTCACGAGAACTTCGTAGCCCATCGCCGCAAAGCCGCTCAACGCGAGGGCCACGATCGCGGCCACATATTGCGGTGTGGCATATGTCGGTAAAACGTGCTCATCGTTTTTTCGGGATTTTCGGCGGTTGTCTAGTTCCTTGGACGCCGCGCGCCGCGCGCAATCGAAGACGAGCGCGGCGGCGGCGAAATTCAGAAACGAGGCGGCCACGAGAGAGGGATAGATCCCGTAACGCGGCAAAGTCACGAAACCCGCGATACCTGCTCCCACGACGGCGCCCAGGCTGTTGATCGCATAGAGGCGTGCCACTTGCCGTCTCGTGTCCTTCACTTTGTCGACAAGATGCCGCGCCAGGATGGGCAGCGTCCCGCCCATGAGAACGGCGGGAAAGAGCACCAACGTAATGACCAGTCCGAAGCGGATCAACCGCGTGATTCCTGTGGATTCGAAAAAATGCGTGGCGAGACTCGTATAGCCCAATCCCGCCAGATGCAGGAGCAGCGGAAGCAGGAGGCAATAAGCTCCGACCGACAACTCGAGTAACGCATACATCGATAGCGGCCGCCCGGCTCGGTCGACTCGACGGCCGAAGAGCACCGACCCAAGCGCAAGACCACCCATGAAGACGGCGAGCACCGCGACCTGTGCATAGGCCGTGGCGCCGATCAGGCGAACGAGAAGCTTCGCCCAGACGACTTCGTGCATGAGGGCGGCCACGCCACCGAGGAAGAACGCGGCGAGCACGGTCCGGGTCACCGCACTCGAATCTCTATTTCGCGTTTGTGCGCGAGTTTTCTTTCGTTTCACAGGATTCCGAGTTCTCGTACGAGCTCACATGTACCTTCCTAATTTTCCAGGATTCTCCCCGCGGCTTCAAGGCGGTGCTTTGTCGTTGGGGCGGATTGACACCCCGCTCTTGCGCGACTAACGTGGCCTCTCCTATGGCGGCGAGCAAGGGCGAGGACGGGCTCAAGCGCGAGCTCGGCTCCTTTCAGCAAGGGATGATTGCCATCGGCGGCATCATCGGCGTCGGCTTGTTTCTCGGAAGCGGCGCTACGATTGGATTGGCCGGGCCTGGCGTCGTCGTCACGTACCTCCTCGGAGCGATCGTGGCGCTCGTGATGGGCCTCGTGCTCGCTGAGATGGCCATCGTCCACCCCGTCGCGGGCGCTTTCGGCGTCTATGCCGACGAATATGTCGGCGCGTGGGCAGGGTTCTTGACACGTCTCACTTACTGGTTCGCAGAGGCGCTCGCGCTTGGCGCGCTCGTGACGGCGGTCGGTGTTTATTTCGGCTATTGGTTTCCGGCGATACCGAGCTGGATCTTCATGCTCGTCGCGGCGGCCGTCGCCGTGGCCCTCAACGCGCTCAACGTGGCCCGCTTCGGGTTTCTCGATTCCGCGTTCTCGGTCGTCAAAGTCGCCGCGATCGCGTTGTTCATCGTGCTCGGCACCATCATCGTGCTCGGGGAAGGCTTCGACAACCTCACAAGCTCGGGTGGATTCTTCCCAAACGGAATCGCCGGCGTAGGCCTCGCGCTCACGCTCGTTCTCGCGAGCTTTCTCGGTGTCGAAGCGGTGTCGATCACCGCGGCGGAGGCCACCGACCCGGCACGCACCATACCGCGCGCCCTCGTCGGGCTCGTCGGGACGCTCATCGTTCTTTACGTCGCCTCGATGCTCATCATCGTCACCGTGACTCCGTGGCGCACCGTCGCCGAGACGAGCGGCACGCTGACGGGGAGCCCCTTCGTCAAGGTGTTCGCCCAAGCAGGCATCCCTTCAGCGGGAAGCGTGATGAACGTCGTCGTCATCTCGACCGCGCTCACGGCCGTCATCAGCCATCTCTACCTCGCGACACGCATGCTGTACTCCCTCGCGCGCGAGGGTTACGCGCCCGCGGCCCTTGGCGTGGTCGACAGCCGCGGCGTTCCAATGCGGGCACTCGCCGGCTCCACTCTGGGGTTGCTGCTCGCGGTCGTGCTCGCCGCCCATGGCGAGCAAGCCTTTCTCCCGCTCTACGGAACCGGCGTCGCCGCGCTCCTGTCGATTTGGATTCTCATATTTTTCTGCCATGCGCGATTTCGCGTGCGGCTCACCGAAGCCGAGCTCGCAGCACTTCCCCTGCGCGTCCCGGCCCATCCGATCCCTTCCATCGTCGCATCCGTTATTATTGTCGCTGCGCTCGCGACCACTCCGTGGGTCGCCGGGCTCACTTGGACCGTGCCGATGTTCCTCACATGGCTCGTTTTAGCGGGCAGCTTCTACGCGCTCTGGTCCCGGAGGAAATGAGATGACCGCTTCCATATATTTTCAGCCGCGCCGCCTGGGACACGCGAATTTGTGGGTGGAGAACTTGTCGCGCTCGCAATCGTTCTACAACTCGGTCTGTGGCCTGACAGTGGAGTTTTGGGAGCCGGACCTCATCGCAAGTTTTCTCGGCACGGGCAATACGCCCCACGATCTGGGCATGATCGAGACGACGGGCGGCAAGGCGCGCTATGGCCGGAACGGGTTGCTACAAATCCCGGAAGGCGTCGGCGCCGAGGTCGGCTTGGGACATCTGGCGTGGGAGCTCGAGAACGAGGCGGAGCTCGTAGACGCCTATCGCAGAGCGCGCAAGGACAAGGTTCCGTTGGATATGACCGTCGACCATCAAGTCGCCCACAGCGTCTATCTCTACGATCCCGACGGAAACTCTATGGAGTATTACTGCGATACGGTGAAGGATTGGCGCACGATCTTGCACGGCGAGATGGAGCTCATCACGAGCGCCTGGGACCCGGACGCACCGGACGGGAAGGAACCTTCTTCCGATCCGCTCTACGACGAGCACCCCGAAATCCGAACCGTAGACGATGCGCCGGTGCACCCGCGTCGGGTAACGCACGCGGTTCTCGTCACGCAGAATCTCGAGCAGCTCGTCAAGTTCTACACGAGCGTCGGCGGCCTCACTGAAGTCGCGCGAGGCGCGGGCGTCGCCTACTTGCGCGGACGTCTGAGCCATTACTCCTACCACTTGGTGATTTGTGAGAAGCAAGACAGCGAAGGGCGCGGCTACCACCACGTGTCCTTCGAGCTCGAATCCGTGGACGCGGTGGACGCTTCGGAAAAAGCACTCGAGAGTCGCGACATCCCGATCGAGCTTCGCGTCGACAACGCGACCAAGCGAAGCTTCTACCTCCGCGACCCCGACGGCTTTCTATCGGAGTATTACTATCGACGCACCGCGGAGCAACCCGATTTGAGCGACGACCCACCGCGCATGCGGCCGTTCCTGGTATAGGCACCTCCTGGCGGTCATGACGACCGGATGCTATCCTCCTACAAGTAACTCCAATTTCAGACCGTAGCCGTCCCAAAACCCTCTGACCCCGGGTACCGTTGCCACCAAACGCGACATGAGCATTCTGCTGAGCCTCGTTTTCTTCCTCTCGGGTGCGGCCGGTCTCGTGTTCGAGACGCTTTGGTTTCGAACGGCCGGGCTCACCTTCGGCAACAGTGTTTGGGCATCGAGCTTGGTCCTGTCGAGCTTCATGGGTGGGCTCGCTCTCGGCAATGGGCTCGCCGCGCGCTTCGGACGACGGGTACAACGTCCGTTGCTTGGATATGCCGGGCTCGAGATCGTGGTCGGCGTGACGGGGTTTCTGCTGGTATTGCTGCTCCCGCTTCTGCCTCAGCTGCTCGCGCCGCTCTTTCGTCCGTTTCTCGAGCAGCCCGCGGTACTGAATCCGCTGCGTTTCGGCATCGCCTTCGTCTTGCTCTCGGTTCCCACCACGGCGATGGGCATGACGCTTCCGTTGATGGTAAAGGCGATGACTCAGGGGAGTCCCGACTTCGGTCGCGCGCTCGGGCGGCTGTACGGACTGAACGCGCTCGGCGCGATGATGGGAGCCATGGCCGGCGAGTGGTGGCTGCTTCCGAGTCTCGGCGTCACGGGTACCGGTCTCGCCGCCGCATCGATGAACGCCTTGGCGGCAGCGGGAGCCCTGGTCGCTCATCAGCGCTATCGTGAGGCGAAAGCGGTTCCCGCGTTATCAGAGGCGCCATCTCCTACAAGCATCACCTGGTCTGGCGATTTGATTCGCCTGCTCACGGCGGCGATGCTCGCGGGCGCCATTCTGATCGCGCTAGAAGTCGTCTGGTTTCGCTTCCTTCAGCTCTTCATCCTCTCCACCACGCGCGGCTTCGCTCTCATGCTGCTCGTCGTGCTCTTCGGGATCGGGACCGGCGGGCTCGTGAGCACTTTGTGGCTCCGAGTTCATCCGGGAGCCTTCCGCTTCGTCTCACACCTTTCGATTCTCGCCGGTTTGCTCACTCTTTGGACCTATGTCGGCTTCGAGAACGTTCCCGCGGGACTCGATGGCGCTCGGCGGGTCGAGTTCTTCGACACGCTGATGCTCTGCACGCGGTTAATGCTGCCGGTCGCTTTCGTCTCGGGCATCTTGTTCACATTCGTCGGGAGAGCCGTCTACGAGTCGCACCGCGAGGAGACCGGCGCCGTGGGTTGGGTCACCCTGTTCAACACCATGGGGGCCGCGCTCGGCGCGCTCGGCGCGGGCTGGATCCTTTTGCCGAGACTGGGCGTCGAAACGTCGCTGTTCTTGATGGCGCTGACTTATGGCGTCGTGGCCCTCGTCGTGCCGCGGTCGCTCGCGAAGGAGGCGACAGCGTTAAGAGCGCGCGCGTTTGCGAGGGTATTGGCAGCGGTCCTCGTCATCAGCCTGGTGGCGTTTCCGTTTGGACTCATGCGGAACCACTTCGTGCCACTCGCGAACGCGGGTTACATGTCGCCAGACACCGAGATGGTCGAGTTTCGCGAAGGACTCACCGAGACGATCTCACTCCTTCAAACCTACTGGCTGGGCGAGCCCTACTCGGCTCGACTCGTGACCAACTCGTTCTCGATGACCGGCACCGGGCTCAAGGCGCAACGCTATATGCGCTACTTCGCGTATTGGCCGCTCGTGTTTCACGAGCGCGTCGAGAAGGCGCTCTTGATCAGCTACGGGCTCGGGATTACCGCGGACGCGCTCACCCAATCGCCCGAGCTGAAGCAGCTCGACGTGGTCGATATCTCTCGCGACATTGTCGGGATGAGCGACATTTTATATCCCGACCCGGAGACCCGGCCGCTGAACGACCCGAGGGTGAAGGTCTTCATCGAGGACGGCCGCTTCTATCTGCTGACGACGGACGAGCGCTACGACTTGATCACGGGCGAGCCCCCGCCGCTGATGGTGGCGGGAGTGGTGAACCTGTACACCGAAGAGTACTTCGAGCTCATGCGTAACCGGCTACGAGACGGCGGCTACGTGACTTATTGGCTGCCGGCCGTTCACCTGCCACCTGCAGCTTCACGCTCCATCGTGAAGGGATTCTGCAACGTCTTTCCGGACTGCTCGCTTTGGCGCGGCGCACGGCTCGAGCTCGTGCTGATCGGCTCGCGCGGCGCGACCGGCCGGATAAAAGAAGAAGCCTTTGCGCGTTGGTGGAACGATCCCGCGATCAAAAAAGACCTCGAGACCATCGGCCTCGAGTCGCCCGGATTGCTCCTCTCGACATTTATCGCGGACGCCGATGACCTCGAGGTCTTCGCTGCCGACGCCGAACCCCTCGTCGACAACTATCCGTTTCGTCTCGGACGGGACATCGTCGACCGCGAGGCTTTCGACGAGCGGGTGCGCTTTTACATCGACTTCGTCAAGGACGACGTGGTACAGGAGCGTTACAAGAACAGCGCATATCTGAGAAAACGCCTGCCCGAGAGTCTCTTGGCCGCCGGTATCGAAGCGTTTCCCTATCACTCCGTGAACGAGCGGAGCCTGAACGCGGGAGCCAACGCGCCACTATATTTCGATGAGCTCGACCACATTCTGCAAGAGACCGAGCTTCAGACCACCGCGCTGTGGCTCTTGGGAGATCCCCACGCGTTTAGCGGGGTGGTCGACACCCTCGTCGCGAAAAACGTCTCCCATCCCACGGTCGAGTATCACTTGGGGCTTCGAGCTCTCTCCGAGCGTCGCTACGCGGAAGCGGCAGCGCACCTCGCAAAGGCGCAAAATCTCGGCGACACGAACCCAAAGATCTACTACCTGCGCATCGTGGCGCTTGCCTATGCGGACGAGACCGATAAGGCGCGCGAAGCCATCGCCGCGCTGGTGGCGGCGGACCCGTTGAGTACGGAGCAGAAAGGCTTTTGGGACTTCTGCTCGAGAAAGCTCGGCCTTCAGCTTCCCCAGTCGTGAGCTCGAGACTCTGGCGCGGCGTCTCGCTCGCGATACAATAGCGTCCCACTTGACTCATTGAGGTACATGCCATGCGAATAGCCCGATTGACGGTGGCCGCGATCCTCGCGGCAACGATGTCCTGGACGACGAGCCTCAGGGCTCAGACGCTTCCCGAGCCGGAGGACTTTGCCGGTTTCGAGATTGGCTCGGACGGCAATCTCGTCCGCTGGGAACGTATCGTCGATTACATGAAGCAAGCGGGCGCCGCGAGCAAGCGCGTGCTGACCGAAGAGGTTGGAAAAACGACTCTCGGGAATCCGTTCTTGGTGATGACCATCAGCTCACCAAGGATTATGAACCGCCTGAATCAGATCAAGGCTCGCCAGAAACTCATTGCCTCTCCCGGAGAGCTGACGCCGGCCCAAATTCGGCGTCTCGTACAAGTACCTCCGGCCGTCGTCTTGATCACGCTCAACATCCACTCGACCGAGATCGGCTCGTCGCAAATGGCGCTCGAGCTCGTGTATCGCCTGGCCACGGAGGACTCCGAGTGGGTGGACCATGTCCTCGAGAACGTCGTCTTCCTGCTCATCCCGTCCATGAATCCCGACGGTCAGATCATGGTGACCGACTGGTACAACGAGACGAAGGACACGGATAACGCGGGCGCCAGCATGCCCTGGATCTACCATCACTATACGGGGCACGACAATAATCGCGACGGCTTCATGATCACGCAAAAGGAAAGCCGTTATCTGACGAACGTGCTCTATCGAGACTGGTTTCCACAAGTCTTCCTCGACGAGCATCAGATGGGCCAGAGCAACGCGCGCATCTTCGTTCCGCCCTGGACCAATCCGATCAACCCGAACGTGGACCCGATCATCTGGGGCGAGAACGGCCTGCTCGGCTATGCGATGTTCTCCGCCCTTCACGAGGCGGGAAAAACCGGCATCATCAACGACGTGACCTATACGAGCTGGTGGCGGGGCGGTTTCGCGATGGATGCCTGGTGGCACAACACGGTCGGGCTCCTGACCGAAGTGGCGAGCGTCCGCGTGGCGACCCCGACAGAGCAGGAAATGGCGAAGCTCGGCGTGCCGGCCAAAGGACCGCCTCCGAGCCGCGAGGAGATGCGTCGCTTGCAGAACGAAGATCCCAACAGGACGCTGGCCGCCCCGCGGGATGTGATGCCGCGGAACAACTACCCGCAGCCGTGGCTCGGTGGCACGTGGACCCTCAGAGACATCGTGGATTACGAGCTCATTATTACTTACGCGTTGCTCGAATCCGTCGCCAATAACCGGACAACCCTCATCGCAAATCAAATCAAGATGGGCCAGCGCGCGATCGAGAAAGGAAAGAACGAAAAGCCTTACGCTTTCGTCTTTCCCGCCGAGCAGCACGATCCGGGTGCTATGGTCCAACTTCTGGAAGTGCTGCACTATGCGGGACTCGACATCCACCAAGCTTCGGAGTCCTTCGAAGCCGGTGGAGAGACTTTTTCCGCGGGCTCTCACGTGGTGCTCATGGCGCAACCTTTTCGCGCCTATGCGAAGGACCTGCTGGAAATCCAGGAACACCCGACGCCGTCCGATTACCCGCCGGGAACGATGCGGGATCAACCCTATGACGTGACCGGATGGACGGCGCCGCTGCAAATGGGCGTGAAGGCCGAGTCCGTCGATGACGCGTTCGAGGCAAAGCTGACCAAGCTTTCGAGTATCGCGCCTCCCGTAGGTACTCTCGAGGCGACCGGCTCTGGTGGGTTTGGATTCGTGATCTCTCCTGAGCCCAATGCCAAATCGACCGCCACCAATCGACTTCTGAAAGCCGGCGCTACACTGTCTTGGATCGACGAAACGATCGATGTTTCCGGGCAAAGCTACGCGGCAGGGAGCCTCCTCGTGGAAGACGTGAGCGCCGAGACCGTGACGGAAATGGTGAGCAGCCTGGGCTTGCGAGGCGTCGAGCTATCCGAAGCGCTCGACGCGCCGCGCCGACGATTGCGGACGCCACGACTCGCCTTGTATCAACCGTGGACGGCTTCAATGGATGAAGGTTGGACGCGCTTCATCCTCGAGCAGCATGAGTTCGAGCTCGAGACGATCCATAACGCCGACCTTCAATCGGGAAAGCTCGGCGAGCGCTTCGACGTGATCGTGTTCCCGGGAGATCGAACGGGAAAGCAGCTCCTCGAAGGGAACACGTCCAAAGTGACCCAGGAAAAATACAAGGGGGGCATCGAGCCGTCGGGTCTCGACGCACTCGAGACGTTCGTCCGTGAAGGAGGCAGCCTCGTCCTCATGGACCGTGCCACCTCTTTGGCTGTCGACAACTGGCCCGTGCCGCTGCAGGACGCCTTGAAGGGGCTGAGCCGCGAAGAGTTCTCGGCTCCCGGATCGCTGCTCGAGATCCAAGTCGATTCCCGCCACCCGATCGCTTACGGCATGCCGACCACGGCAACCGCGAACTTCAGCGGGAGCGCGGCCTTCGATATGGCCCCCGGTTTCAGCTACACCGATGTATCGGTCATCGCGCGCTATCCCAGTCGGAACCCGCTTCAAAGCGGTTGGATCCACGGCCACGAGCATCTACATCAGCGCATCGCGGCGGCGGAAGTTCGATTCGATCGCGGCCACATCGTGTTGATCGGATTCCGGCCCCAGTTCAGGGCTCAATCCCTCAACACGTACAAGCTGTTGTTCAACGCCATCCACGCCTCGGCCCTGGATGATGGAGCGGCGTCGGGGAAAGCAACGGATTCCGGACAACCTTGAGGCGTCTTCACGGACTACAAGGTAAATTAGCAACACCGCTGCCAGTTTTCCAAGCGATACAGCCTCAACCGTACCGTTGGCGCCTCGTGGCGATTGAGCGCGGATCGAGCACAGAGGATAGAATCCCTCGCGGAGGAGAAGCGATGACGCGTGAAATGTTCCTGTTCGTTCTCGTGCTTGCGGTTGCGGTTGTTCCCGCGGGCGTTGTTGCGCAAGATTCAACCAAAGTCGCGACCCACATCAGCGCCGCCGACGTGCTAGCGACGATCGAAGCAGCGCCCGAGGGACGGGTCAGCGACCAGCAAATGCGCCATATCGACGCCGGGGAGGGTTATTTGGGCGTCGGCATCGTGCAGCGTCCCCTGAAAGCCGCGGGCACGGGCGTCGTCGGCATCCAACACCACAAGCAGTCCGAGGTCTATCGAGTGGTGTCGGGCTCTGGCACACTCGTGACGTCGAGCACCATGGTGGACTCGAGGCCGCTCGACCCCAATGGACAAACCGTCCTCACGCTCACCGGCCCGAGCTCGGTCGGCACCATCGAAGGCGGCCAGAGCCGCAAGATCTCGGCAGGAGACCTCGTCATCATACCGGCGGACGTCGCGCATGGCTTCAGCGAGATCACCGAGACCATCACCTATCTGGTGGTGCGGATCGATCCCGAAGGTCTCGTGAAGCTCAAGTGAAACCAAGGGAAAAGTAAAGATCAATATCAAGAAAAGCGTAACGCGTTTCCTAATATTGATCCTAGCTCTCTAGCTCGAGGTGGAAGAGCTTGGCCGCGTTGCCGGCGACGAGCTTTTCTTGATCGGCCGGCTCCACGCCGTCGAGAAGCTTCAGAAGCGTTTCGCCCGTTTCGGCGCCGAGCGAAATCGTGTGGGGAAAGTCGGACCCCCAAACGACCTGGTCGGCTCCGAGCTCGGAGATGACGGGCACGCCCGCCGGCTCGTCGATGAGACCGTGCCACACACGCGTCTTGAGATAGTCGCTTGCTTTCATTTGAAGCTTGGGAAGCTGCAGCCGGTTGGAATAGACGCCCTGCACCATATCGATGCGCCGCATGAAATTCGGTATCCAGGAAAGCTCGAGCTCCGCGGTCACAACGTCGAGCCGCGGAAAGCGATCGAGGATGGTCCCGAAGATGAAATCCGTCGCGAGCACGTGCGGGATCTCTTCCCACGTGTCGAGAAACATATTGGGACCTTCTTCCCACTCACGGGCGGTGTGGCACGCCATCGGGTCGGGGATGCGACCAGTTACGATATGCAGTGTTACCGGAAGCTCCATTTCTTCGGCGCGCGCCCAAAACGGATCGTAGATCTTGTCGCGATATGGCGGGCACCCCTCGGGAGGCGCCGCGTGGATCATCGGGGTGCGGAACCCCATCTTCGCGACGCGCTCGAGCTCTTCGACGGCCCAACCGACGTCGTCCATCGGGATCATCGCCGAGCCGATGAGACGCTTGCGGTCATGAGCGATGAACTCCGCCAACCAATCGTTGTAAACACCGGACGCCGCGCGCACGACGTCGCGATAGTCGGCCCGGTTGCTCGAATGCAAGATCGATAGCCCTAGCGTTGGATAGAGCACCTCGGCCTCGATGCCGGTCTTCTTCTGAAACGTGATCCGTGCCGCGGGATCGTGCCCCGCATCCGGCGTTCCCGCCTGCGCCGCTTTCTCCTGCTGCTCTTGAAAGCGCGCATATTGTTTCCCGGTGAAAAAGAACGGTCCTTTGTGCCCCCGGTACTCTTCGACGACCTGGGGCGTCTCGTCCCCATACTTGTCGCCAATCGTCTTGATCCAGAGGTCCGGCGGCTCGAGCGTGTGCGAATCTGCACTGATGATGCGTGGCAAGGTCATGCGCGAATGATATCGCAGTAGAGACCGCTAGCCGGGTGGCGGGAAGCGGTCCTTGAACGTAAACGCTTCCAGGGTAGGGCCGTTCGCCTCAAGAATACCATCCAGGCGACCTGGGGAAGCTCAGCAGGCTACATACCTCGCTCGCGCCGAGGCGCGCCTTCGAAGCGGAAGCCGCCGAGCTCCTGACGCCCTTTCTCGAAGAGCGCGGTCACGAAAGCGCACACGGTTTTCTCCTGCGAGGCACCGCTTATCAAGCGATGGGCGAGCCGCGCCGAGCGGCACTGGATTTCGAACGGGCGGCGTCGCTCGACCCGAAAAAGCCTCGAAGCGCGCCTGCGACTTGGGCAAGTTCGTCTCCACGTCGGTCAAGCGGTGGAGGCAGAGCAGGATTTCGAGAAGACGGTGGCGCTCGCGCCCGAGAACAGCGGGGCTCACTATCTGCCGGGTCTCGCACGGTTTCGGCAGACCGAGCTCGAGCGCGCCGTCCAGCTGGCTCCGACCTATGTACATGGCCATTGGTCGGTTCGACGAGGCGAAGTAAGTCCTTCCTGCTGCACGCGCTCGAACACGATTCCCCGGACCCTTCCGGCATCCAGGACGAAGTGCGACGGGGCCCCTTCGTCGCTGCGCTGAAAGCGCAGCTTAGAGCCGCGACTCGAGAAGACGTCACCCGGGATCGACGCAAGCTCGACCTCGGACCGCGCGCCGATCTTCAGACGCAGTGCGCCCTCGCGAAGCGCGATCTTGTAGCGAACCCCCAGCAAGTCCTCGGCGGTATAGGACGCCAGCGAAGGGCGCGAGGTCCGCGGCGCTCGGCTCGAAGCGCTCCCTCCGCGCGAGCTCCTGGGGATCTCGCCCCAGTCCCGAGAGGCGCAGGGCCGTCACCTCAGAACCCTCGCGCCGGACCTCGAGCTCGATCGACGGCGGTCCGTCCCCGCCGGCCGCGAAGCGATCGGTGCTCAGGGGTCGGAGGACACTAGCGGCGACGTCCCATCCGAGCCACCAGACCGTCCTCCGCGAGGGCGATCTCGAGCATGAAGTCCCAGTCGTCGTCCGCGTAGGTTCCGACCTCTTCCTCAATTGACATACCAGCCGCGGCGGATATTTTGGTCCATTCGCGACCCATTTAGTCCAACGCGGGCTCTTGCGCTGAAGGCTCACGTTAGTGTATTAATTCTACAGTGGTCGTCTATGGCGTGCTCCGATGACAACGGGCTCAGGTAATGCTTCTCAGTCAGCTCTTCCTTGTTCATCGCGAGTCCCGTCAGGCACGCTTTGATGATATGCACACTGTTGAGCGTAGTCCTGTAGGTCGGATCCAGTGCAGGATGCAATTCGACAAGGTCGAAACCCACTACATTGGACTCCGCACACAGGCGGCGCACGATGGTAATCGCTTCACGCATGTTGAGCCCGCCTGGAACCGGTGTGCCGGTAGCCACTGTGAATGCGGGATCGAGAACATCAACGTCAAAAGAGATGTGCAGCTTGCGCCCCTCTTCACTGGCCTCGGCGACAACCCGGTCAAGCACGGCATCCCAGCCCCGCCGCTCAATCTCGGCCATGGTGTGATAACGCATGCCCTGTTCCCG
>Ga0114950_10000405_pt1 | contig 29047 bp, 39 predicted proteins | sample N075metaG_FD_83503 | JGI IMG/M metagenome (GOLD analysis project Ga0114950, IMG submission 83503) | Deep subsurface microbial communities from Kermadec Trench to uncover new lineages of life (NeLLi) - N075 metaG | ecosystem: Environmental > Aquatic > Marine > Ocean trench > Sediment | place...
GACAACATCCAGATGAAGGTTGAGCTGATCGCGCCGATTGCGATGGAAGAGGGCCTGCGCTTTGCGATCCGCGAGGGCGGTCGCACGGTAGGCGCCGGCGTGGTGGCGAAGATTATCGAGTGATGGTACGCGGGGTTTCCGGGCGAATTTGCTCGGCGGCCCGCTCGCGGGCTTGGATCGGAGTCGGACAATCCGACTGACAGGCCGGGGTCTGACCCCTTAACGGTGGACCCCGGTGGTAAGTAGAGAGCTGGGGTCTGACCCCAGACAATCGCGGTATCGGTTGCGCTGCAGCAGCTGTTACCGAATGACCGGGAATGGTCCCGGTCGATGCACAATTCGATTAAGGATAGAAAATGGCTACAAATCAAAATATTAGAATCCGGCTCAAGGCCTTCGATCACCGTCTGATCGACAAGTCGGCCCGGGAAATCGTCGATACGGCGAAGCGGACCGGCGCCCAGGTGCATGGCCCGATCCCGTTGCCGACGAAAATGGAGCGGTTTACCATCCTGATTTCACCCCACGTTAACAAGGATGCCCGTGATCAGTATGAGCTCCGGACCCACAAGCGGCTCATGGATATCCTGAACCCCACGGACAAGACGGTTGATGCTCTGATGAAGCTGGAATTGCCGGCTGGCGTCGACGTGCAGATTAAATTGAACTAGCCGCGTTAGCTCGCTATAATTGCCTGCTCGCTCGGCCCGGTGCAGGATAGCCTGTGTCGGGCTTCGTGCTGCCAGAGGTCGAAGCTACGCCACGGCAGTGCCCGGGACAGGGACGGGAAGTAGACGACTTGGCCGGAACGGCCTAAAAGAAAATGGGTAATTTGGGCCCCGGACGGGCCAAAATCAGGGATTAGGCAGATCAGACTTCGTTTCTGAGTTCATTCGACCAGAAGAACGCTCGGACTCGAAGGCTGACCTGTTTTTGTAGACTCACGCTGCTCGTGCATAACGAGCAGCAGCAACGGTAAGGAACTCGGCATGGCCATCGGGCTCGTAGGTCGAAAAACTGGAATGAGTCGTGTTTTCACGGAAGACGGCGAGTCGGTGCCTGTGACCATCATCCAGGCGCTGCCTAATCGCGTGACGCGCATCAAGACCGAAGCCAGCGATGGCTACACCGCGTTGCAGGTGACCACCGGCTCGGTCAAGCCATCCCGGGTCAGCAAGCCGGTCGCGGGCCAGTACGCTGCGGCATCGATTGAACCGGGCGAGGGCCTGTTCGAGCTCCGGCTGAGCGCCGAGGAGGCTGGTGAGTTCGAGCCTGGCGCCGAGTTGACCGTCGAGCGTTTTCAGGCCGGCCAGATTGTCGACGTAACCGGCACCTCGATCGGCAAGGGTTTCGCCGGGGTGATCAAACGGCATCACTTCCATATGCAGGACGCGACGCACGGTAACTCGCTGTCGCACCGCGCGCCGGGGTCGATCGGTCAGAATCAGACGCCGGGGCGTGTATTCAAGGGCAAAAAAATGGCCGGCCACATGGGCAACGTGAAGCGTACGGCCCAGGGTCTCGAGGTCGTGCAGGTTGACGTAGAGCGTAACCTGATCGTCGTCAAGGGTTCGATCCCCGGCCATGCCGGTGGCCGCGTGTTCGTCAGGCCAACGGTCAAGGCCCGTGCCGGCAACCGTGGCGCTGATCAGCAGGGCGGCAAATGATGTTCGCGCTTGGCCAGAGCGGCGTAGCGGGTTCGGTTGCGGAAACCATCAGGTAAAATGAAGATTGCGATTACAGGGGGTTCCGGAAGCGTCGAGGTATCAGACGCCACGTTCGGCGTGACCTTTAACGAGCCGCTGATCCATCAGGTCGTCACGGCTTATCGGGCTGGCGGCCGGGCCGGTACGAAAAAGCAGAAAAGCCGTTCTGATGCCCGTGGCGGCGGCGCGAAGCCGTGGCGCCAGAAGGGCACAGGGCGCGCTCGCGCCGGCACGATCCGCAGCCCGATCTGGGTCGGTGGCGGTCGGGCATTTGCAGCGCGCCCGCGCGATTACTCGCAAAAGGTCAATCGCAAGATGTACCGCGCCGCCATGCGCTCATTGTTTTCAGAGCTGGTTCGCCAGGATCGCCTGGTCGTCGTTGACTCGATTTCGATCGAGCAGCCGAAGACGAAGGAACTGGCCGCCAAGCTTGCCGAATTGAAGCTCGATCACGTGCTGATTCTGATGGATTCGTACGATACGAACGTGTGTCTCGCGGCGCGTAACCTGCCGTGGGTCGATGTGCTCGATCTGCGCGAGATGAACCCGGTTAGCCTGATTCGTTACGATAAAGTGCTGGCGACGAAAGCGGCAGTTCAGGCGCTCGAGGGGCAGTTGTCATGAGTGCGGCGCATCACCAGGAACGGTTGATGACCGTGCTTCTCGGCCCCCACGTGTCCGAGAAGACGACTGATGTCGCAGACCGCCACAATCAGACGGTATTCAAGGTGCGCCGCGATTCGACGAAAAAGGAAGTCAAAAAAGCCGTCGAAATGATGTTCGAAGTTACGGTTACCAGCGTTCAGGTTGTCAACTGCCGGGGCAAGATCAAACGTTTTGGCAAGGGATGGGGTCAGCGTCAGAATTGGAAGAAAGCATATGTCACGCTCGCCGAGGGTGACAGCATCGACTTTCTCGGTGCCGAGTAAGGCTCGGTAGAGCAGTTAGAATATAGAAGATCCGGATAGCGAATCGCATCATGTCAGTACAGAAGCTACGACCCACGTCACCCGGCCGCCGATTTACGGTTAAGGTCAACTCGCCGCAGTTGCACAAGGGTGAGCCCTATGCGCCGCTGCTCGAGAAGAAGACGAGATCCGGCGGTCGTAACAACCACGGCCGCATCACGACGCGCCATCGTGGCGGTGGTCACAAGCAGCACTATCGGCTCATCGATTTCCGCCGCAACAAGGACGGTATTGAGGGCAAGATCGAGCGTATCGAATATGATCCGAATCGCAGCGCGCATATTGCGCTGGTCCTGTATACGGATGGCGAGCGCCGTTACATTCTGGCGACGAAGGGCGTTCGCGCCGGCGACAAGATCATGTCGGGCCGCGAAGCGCCGATCAAGCCGGGCAACGCATTGCCGATTCGTAATATTCCGGTCGGTACGCTGGTTCACAATGTCGAACTGAAGCCGGGCAAGGGCGGACAAATGGTCCGTGCCGCCGGCGGCAGTACGCAGATCGTTGCCCGCGAAGGCGCGTATGCAACGCTGCGCCTGCGTTCGGGCGAGATGCGCAGGGTGCATGTCGATTGTCGCGCGACAATCGGTGAGGTCGGCCACAATGAGCACAATTTGCGCAAGCTCGGCAAGGCGGGCGCGAGTCGCTGGCGCGGCGTGCGACCGACGGTCCGTGGCGTTGCGATGAACCCGATTGATCACCCGCATGGTGGCGGTGAGGGGCGCACGTCCGGTGGTCGCCACCCGGTATCCCCGTGGGGTACTCCGACCAAGGGTAAGAAGACTCGTCACAACAAGCGTACGGACAACATGATCGTGCGCCGTCGTGGTCGCAAGTAACGACTGCATTGCGTCAGGGAACAGGAAGTAGAGGAATCAGAAGTGCCGCGTTCGATTAAGAAAGGGCCATTCGTGGATGATCATCTGATCAGGAAGGTCCGCGAAGCTGTTGCGACGAACTCTCGCCGGCCGATCAAGACCTGGTCGCGTCGTTCGATGATTCTGCCGGAGATGGTGGGCCTGACAATTGCCGTACATAACGGGCGCGATCACGTGCCCGTGTTGATTTCCGAGAATATGGTGGGCCACAAACTGGGCGAGTTCGCGGCGACGCGCACGTTCAGGGGTCATTCGGGCGACCGGAAAACCAAGTGAAGGAAAGAGCGATGCAGGTTTCAGCGAAACTCAAATACGCGCGGATTTCTCCGCAGAAGTGTCGGCTGGTTGCTGATGCGATCCGTGGGCAGTCGGTCGCGTCGGCGCTGCAGACGTTGACGCTCATGCCGAAGAAAGGTGCCGGCATGGTCAAAAAGGTGCTCGAATCGGCGGTCGCGAATGCCGAGCACAATCACGGCGCGGATATTGATGAGTTGAAGATCTCGGCGATCTGCATCGATGAGGCACCGACCTTCCGGCGCTTTCGGGCACGGGCAAAGGGCCGGTCCACGCGAATTATCAAGCGCAACAGCCACATCACAGTGCAGGTTGCGGACGGGCAGGACTAGGGTATGGGTCAGAAGGTACATCCGATCGGAATTCGCCTTGGTATCAGCAAGGACTGGGCATCCACGTGGTACGCGGACGGCAGGACGTTCGCGCAATATGTCGTGAGCGATCACAAGATTCGTGTGTTTATCAAACACAAGCTCAAGGACGCATCCGTCAGCCGCATTACGATCGAGCGCCCGGCACGCAAGGTGCATATCACGATCCACACAGCACGGCCGGGTATCGTGATCGGCAAGAAAGGAGAAGACATCGAGAGGCTGCGCCGCCGGATCTCCGGCATGCTGAAGATGAGTCTCGCTGACGTGCGCATCAACATCGCCGAGATCCGCAAGCCGGAACTGGAAGCGCAGCTTGTCGCCGAGGGTGTTGCGCAGCAACTCGAGCGGCGCATCATGTTCCGTCGCGCGATGAAGCGCGCCGTGACCAATACGATGCGCCTCGGCGCCGAAGGCATCAAGGTCAAGGTCGGAGGCCGTTTGAACGGCGCGGAAATCGCGCGTTCCGAGTGGTATCACGAGGGCCGTGTGCCGCTGCATACTTTGCGCGCCGATATTGACTACGGCTTTGCCGAGGCGGCGACGACGTACGGCATCATTGGCGTCAAGGTCTGGATCTTCCGTGGCGAAGTTCACGACCTCCCCGATGCGGCTGCGGTCAAGGCGGGCGCGGAGAAATCGCCGGCGCGCCCGGCTCAGGGTAAAGGCTAACGGATCATGCTACAGCCCAAACGTACAAAATTCAGGAAGCAGCACAAGGGCCGCAACCGCGGCCTGGCCAATCGCGGCAACACCGTTGCCTTTGGCGAGTTCGGTCTGAAGTCGACCGGGCGCGGGCGCATCACGGCGCGCCAGATAGAAGCGGCCCGGCGCGCCATGACCCGATACATCAAGCGCAGCGGCAAGATATGGATCCGGATTTTCCCTGACAAGCCGATTACCAAGAAGCCTCTCGAGGTTCGGATGGGTAAGGGCAAGGGTAACGTCGAGTACTGGGTCTGCCAGATTCAGCCCGGCCGCATGCTCTACGAAATGGAAGGCGTAACCGAAGAGACTGCACGCGAGGCGTTTCGACTCGCTGCTGCGAAGTTACCGGTTTCGACCACGGTTGTTTCACGGCAGGTGATGGGATGAAGGTAAGCGAACTACGGCAGAAGAATGCTACTCATCTGACCGAGGAGCTTCTCGATCTGCGCCGCGAGCAATTTAATTTGCGCATGCAGCAAGCGACCGGTCAACTCGTGCGCCCGGATCAATATCGCCATGTGCGCAAGGACATCGCGCGTATCAAGACGATTCTCCGTGAACAGGAGATCAAGAACGACAAGGCTGAGGTCAGATCATGAGCGAAGCAGGCAACGCAACACAGGCGGAGAAGAAGCTTCGCACGGTGACCGGCAGGGTGGTCAGCGACAAGATGGATCAGACGATATCGGTCGCTATCGCGCGCGTCGTCAAGCACCCGCTGTACGGCAAGTATCTTCGTCGGACGACGAAAATCCTCGTTCATGACGAGGAAAATACCTGCAAGCCGGGTGATCTCATTACCATCGCAGAGTGCCGCCCGTACTCCAAACGGAAGTCATGGCGGTTGGTAGAAGTATTGGAACGCGCTGAGGCGCGCTAGCGGAATGCGTTCCGTTTATTGGTGATCGACAATGATACAGATGCAATCAATGCTCAGCGCAGCAGATAACAGCGGCGCCCGACGCGTCATGTGCATCAAGGTGCTGGGCGGGTCCAAGCGTCGCTACGCCGGCGTGGGCGACATTATCAAAGTCAGCGTCAAGGATGCGATACCGCGAGGTCGTGTCAAGAAGGGCGAGGTCTACAACGCGGTCGTCGTTCGCACCCGCAAGGGCGTGCGACGCAAGGACGGCTCGCTGATCCGCTTCGACGGCAATGCCGCTGTTCTGCTGAACGCTCGCCTTGAGCCGATCGGCACGCGTATTTTCGGCCCCGTGACGCGCGAGCTGCGTACCAGTCGATTCATGAAGATTATTTCTCTGGCGCCGGAAGTGCTCTAAGCCAGGGTTTATTGAGCCTGAGATATGCAAAAGATCAAGAAAGACGATGACGTTATCGTAATCGCCGGTAAAGACAAAGGTCGACGAGGCACCGTGTTGAGTGTGCTCGAGAACGGTCGTGTGCTGGTCGAGGGTATTAATATCGTCAAGAAGCATCAGAAGCCCAATCCGAATTCGGGTGTTCAGGGTGGCATCATCGAGATGGAAATGGCGATCCACCGGTCGAACCTGATGCTGTTTAACCCGATGACCGATAAAGGCGATCGGGTCGGAATCAAAACCTTGGAAGATGGCCGCAAGGTCCGTTTTTTCAAATCGAACAATGAGGTCGTCGACGCCTGATCGGGGCGGCGTAAGAGACGGGACAATGGCCAGACTGCAAGAGTTTTACAGGAATACCGTGGTGCCGCAGCTCCAGGAAAAGCTGGGGCTGACGAATATCATGGAAGTGCCGAAGATCACCAAGATTACCTTGAACATGGGTGTCGGTGAGGCGGTCGCTGATCGCAAGGTCATCGAGAAGGCCGTCGCCGACATGCAGCTGATTGCTGGCCAAAAACCGGTTGTGCGCAAGGCGCGCAAGTCCGTAGCCGCGTTCAAGCTGCGCGACGGCATGCCGATTGGTTGCAAAGTCACGCTGCGCCGCGAGCGCATGTACGAGTTTCTCGATCGCCTGATCTCGATCGCGATTCCACGTATCCGGGATTTTCGCGGGCTTAGCCCGAAGTCCCTGGACGGCCGCGGTAACTTCAGCATGGGCGTACAGGAACAGATCATCTTTGCCGAGATCGATTACGACAGCATCGATACAATCCGCGGCATGGATATCACGATTACGACATCGGCAAGGAACGACGAGGAAGGTCGTGCCTTGCTGGAAGCGTTTAATTTCCCTTTTAAGAAGTAGCGCGCCGGACCAGGACGACAGGAATAGCGAATGGCCAAGAAATCGATGATTGAACGCGAACGCAAGCGCGCCAAGACGGTTGCACGATTTGCGAAGAAGCGTGCGGAGCTGAAGAATATCATCGGCGATGCCAGCGCCACCGCTGAAGATCGTGCCGCCGCGATGGCGAAGCTGCACAAGCTGCCGCGCAATGCGAGCCCGTCACGTATGCGCAACCGTTGCGCCATTACGGGTCGCCCGCAGGGTTATTATCGCAAGTTTGGTCTCGGCCGTAACAAGCTCAGAGAAGAGACCATGAGCGGCAACATCCCTGGCCTCAGAAAGGCCAGCTGGTAAGGGTTCTGCGGTAGGTGCAGGGACACAAAGCGAGGTTCGATTCCGGCAGCCGGGCGAACATAGCGAGAGGAATATATTGAAATGAGTATGTCAGATCCCATCGCCGATATGCTGACGCGTATTCGCAATGGACAGCGCGTCCTGATGGAGAGTGTCGCCATGCCATCGTCGAAGACCAAGGTTGCGATTGCCACGGTGCTGCTCGACGAAGGTTACATCACTGCGTTCAATGTCGAGGATGCGCCGGGCAACAAGAAGCAGTTAACCGTTGCTCTGAAGTATTTCGAAGGCAAGCCGGTTATCGACACGATTCAGCGAATCAGCCGACCCGGCCACCGCATTTTGAAGAAAAAAGACGAGTTGCCCAAAGTGCTCGGCGGTCTCGGTGTTGCGATCGTGTCGACGTCCAGCGGCGTCATGACGGATCGCGCCGCCCGTCGCCAGGGCGTCGGCGGCGAGATACTCTGCGTGGTTTCTTGAGAAGATTCAGTCATGTCCAGAATTGCAAAAAAGCCGTTGCCACTGCCGAAAGGCGTGGATATTTCGCAGGCCAATGGCGTCCTGAAGGTCAAGGGGCCGAAGGGTGAATTAAGCCTCGAGCTGAACATGGAGGTCGAGATCGACGTCGTAGAGAATGTTGCAACCGTCAAGGCGCGTTCTGGCTCGCGTTTCGCACATGCGATTTCCGGCACGACCCGCGCTCTGGTCGCGAATATGTTGACCGGCGTCATGGACGGTTTCGAGCGCAAGCTCGAACTGGTCGGCGTCGGTTATCGCGCCAAGGCTCAGGGCCGGAAACTCGACCTGACGCTCGGCTTTTCGCACCCGATCGTCTACGAGGTGCCGGCGGGCATCACGGTCGAGACTCCGAGTCAGACGGAGATTGTCATCAAGGGCATCGACAAGCAGCAGGTTGGCCAGGTTGCCGCGGAGATTCGCGGCTATCGTCCGCCGGAGCCCTACAAGGGCAAGGGCGTGCGTTATGCGGATGAGCGGGTTGTCTTGAAGGAAGCGAAGAAGAAGTAGCGGGACTGATCGCAGCGAACAGCGCGGCATGACCAGTTAGGGCATTAGATATGACAAAAAATCAGAGCAGATTGCGACGCGCGCGCCGCACGCGGGCAAAAATCCGGGAGTTGGCCATTCATCGTCTGTCGATTCATCGGACGCCGCGGCATATTTACGCGCAGGTCATCGGGCCTGATGGCGGCACGATTGTGGCGGCGGTGTCGACAGTTTCCAAAGATCTGCGCAGTTCGCTGAAGTTCACGGGTAACGTGGAGGCTGCGGCTGCAGTGGGCAAAGCCATCGCAGACAAGGCGAAAGCAGCCGGTGTCACCCAGGTGGCGTTTGACCGGTCCGGTTTTCGTTACCACGGGCGCGTCAGGGCGTTGGCAGATGCTGCCCGCGAGAACGGGCTGCAGTTTTAAGCAGGGCGAGAGAGCATGGCGAGAGTTGATAGAAATCAAAGTTCCGATGATCTGTTGGAAAAACTGGTTACCGTGAATCGGGTGGCCAAGGTTGTTAAGGGTGGCCGACAATTCGGTTTCACCGCGCTGACAGTGGTCGGTGATGGCGCAGGTCGAGTCGGATTCGGCTACGGCAAGGCACGTGAAGTGCCGATCGCTATTCAGAAGTCGATGCAGGACGCGCGCAAGAATATCCGCACGGTCGAATTGAAGAACGACACATTGCATTACTCCATGGTTGGCCGTCACGGCGCGACCAAGGTGTACATGCAGCCGGCCTCGGAAGGTACCGGCATCATTGCCGGCGGCGCCATGCGCGCGGTTTTCGAGTGTGCCGGTGTGCGCAACGTACTGGCCAAGAGTTACGGGTCGCGCAATCCGATTAACGTAGTCAGAGCGACCATCGAGGCACTGTTCGGCGTAAACGCGCCGGAGCGCTTCGCTGCCAAGCGTGGCAAGACCGTCGCCGAAATTCTGGATTGAGATCATGGCGCAGGGCAAGAAAGTCAAAGTGACGTTGGTAAAGAGCAAGCACGGCCGCCTGAAGGCGCACCGTGCTTGTGTGGCTGGTCTCGGTCTGCGGCGGATACACCAGACCGTCGAAGTGCTCGATACGCCCGAGAATCGCGGCATGATCAACCGGGTGTCGTACCTGCTGCGGGTCGAGGAAGCATAAATGAGACTCAATGAACTGAAACCCGGTAGCCGCAAAGAGCGCAAGCGTCGTGGCAGAGGCCACGCAGCCGGGCAGGGCAAGACCTGCGGGCGTGGCCAGAAGGGCCAGGGCTCGCGTTCGGGCGGTTACCACAAGGTCGGCTTCGAAGGCGGCCAGATGCCGTTGCAGCGGCGCCTGCCGAAGCGCGGTTTTGTTTCGGTGACCCGCGACGACACGGCCGAGGTGCGCTTGCACGAACTGGCCAAGGTGACCGGGGACGTAATCGATATCGAAGGCCTGAAAAATGCCGGCGTTTGTCCGCGCATCGCGAAACGGGTCAAGGTCATTGCGTCGGGCACCATCGACAAGGCCGTCAAGACGCAGGGCCTGGCGGTGACGCCGGGTGCGCGCAAGGCGATCGAAGCTGCCGGCGGCAGCATAGACGACTGATCAGGAATCGAGGCAGACACGTGGCAAGAGACAAGCTGGTCAATCCCGCAGCGGCACTGGGCGAAGCAACCCGGTTCTCCGACCTGCGCCAGCGCCTGATTTTCCTGATCGGCGCGCTGATCGTCTACCGTATCGGTACGTTCATCCCGGTCCCGGGCATCGACCCGGTGGCCCTCGAGCAGTTCTTCGAACAGCAGGAAGGCACGATCCTGAGTATGTTCAATATGTTCTCCGGCGGTGCACTGAGTCGCCTGAGCATTTTCGCGCTCGGCATCATGCCGTATATCTCGGCATCCATCATCATGCAGATGGCCAGTGTCGTCGTGCCGACCCTGGCGGCGATCAAGAAAGAAGGCGAATCGGGCCGACGCAAGATCACGCAATACACCCGGTACGGTACGGTCGTGCTGGCCACCTTCCAGTCGATCGGTGCGTCGGTCGCACTGCAGAACCAGGGCGTCGTGATTGCCCCGGGCCCGAGCTTTGTGTTCACAGCGGCCGTTACCCTGGTCACCGGCACGCTGTTCCTGATGTGGCTCGGCGAGCAAATCACCGAGCGCGGCATCGGCAACGGGATTTCCATGATCATTCTGGCCAGCATCGTCTCCGGCCTGCCGGCGGCCATCGGCGGCACGTTGCAGCTCGTCGAGACCGGCGAGATGAATGCGGCACTGGCGCTGGCCCTGATCATGCTGGTCCTCGGAGTCATATGGTGTGTGGTTTTCATGGAGCGCGGCCAGCGGCGCATCACCGTGCACTACGCGAAACGTCAGCAGGGCCGCAAGCTGATGCAGGGCCAGTCCACGCATCTGCCGTTCAAGATCAACATGGCCGGCGTGATCCCGCCGATTTTCGCCTCCAGTATCATTCTGTTTCCGGCCACGATTGCCGGCTGGTTCGGTACCAGTGAGGGCATGGGCTGGCTGCAGACACTTGGCGCGCAGCTGGCTCCGGGACAGCCCATTTACATCATGCTTTATGCATCGTTGATCATGTTTTTCTGTTTTTTCTATACCGCACTGGTATTCAACTCGCAGGAAACGGCCGATAACCTCAAGCGTTCCGGTGCATTCGTTCCCGGCATTCGCCCGGGTCGTCAGACGGCGGAGTACATCGACAAGGTTCTGACGCGGCTGACGTTCTGGGGTGGTCTGTATATCACTACCGTATGTTTGTTGCCCGAGTTCATGATTTTGTACCTGCGCGTTCCGTTTTATTTCGGCGGTACCTCGGTGTTGATCATCGTTGTCGTGACGATGGATTTCATGGCGCAGTTGCAATCGCACATGATGTCGCATCAGTACGAGGGCATGTTGAAGAAGGCCAATCTGCGCGGCTATGGCCGTGCCGGTCAGGTCAGATAAGGAGTTCGATATGAAAGTTCGAGCATCAGTCAAGAAGATCTGCAGAAACTGCAAGATCGTTCGCCGCAACCGGGTCGTTCGTGTTATTTGCACGAACCCCCGGCACAAGCAGCGTCAAGGCTAACTGGAGAATAACGGATGGCGCGTATCGCTGGAATCAATATCCCGTTGCACAAGCACGTGATTATTGCGTTGACTTCGATCTACGGCATCGGCAGCACCCGTGCGAGCCAGGTTTGCGAGGGAGCCGGCGTTGCCAAGGACATCAAGGTCAAGGACCTCAGTGAACCCGAGGTGGAGAATCTGCGTACCGAAGTGGCAAAGTTCATTGTCGAGGGCGATCTCCGTCGCGAGGTATCGATGAATGTGAAGCGTTTGATGGATCTGGGTACGTACCGCGGCATCCGGCATCGCCGCGGCTTGCCGTTGCGCGGCCAGCGGACGCGAACCAATGCACGCACCCGCAAGGGCCCGCGTCGCGCGGTCCGCAAGTAGGGCCCGGTAAATCCGACAGATATTGCAGTAGGTTGAAAAATGGCACAAACGAAGACACGCAAGAAAGTCAAGAAACACGTCGTAGATGGCATTGCGCACATCCACGCGTCCTTCAACAACACGATCATTACGATCACCGATCGCCAGGGCAATACCATTGCCTGGGCGACGGCCGGTGGTTGTGGTTTTCGCGGTTCGCGCAAGAGCACACCCTTCGCAGCTCAAGTTGCCGCCGAACGGGCCGGCAAGGCCGCGCAGGAAGTTGGCATGCAGACCCTCGAGGTCTGGGTTCGCGGGCCGGGTCCCGGGCGCGAGTCCGCGGTGCGTTCGTTGAACTCGACCGGCTTCAAGATCACGAACATCGAAGATGTCACCCCGATCCCTCACAACGGTTGCAGGCCGCCGAAAAAACGGCGCGTCTAAGGAATTCAGGCATGGCAAGGTATTTAGGTCCGAAATGCAAGCTGGCGCGCCGCGAAGGCACCGACTTGTTTCTGAAGAGCGGCATCAAGCCGCTCGAAGCAAAATGCAAGCTCGACGTCGTGCCCGGCACGACCGCCAGCTCGCGCCGCAGTCGTATTTCCGACTACGGTTTGCAGCTCCGCGAGAAGCAGAAGTTGCGCCGTATGTACGGTGTGCTGGAGCGTCAGTTTCGCAATTACTATAAAAAAGCGGCTCGCCAGCGGGGCTCGACGGGCGAGAATCTGCTGCGGCTGCTTGAAGGCCGTCTGGACAACACTGTCTATCGCATGGGGTTTGCGTCGACGCGCGCCGAGGCTCGGCAACTGGTCAGTCACAAGGCGATCCAGGTGAATGCGATTGTCGTGAATATCCCGTCGTATCAATGTTCGGCCGGCGACGCGATCGAGATTCGCGAAAAGGCGAAGTCCCAGGATCGAATCAAGGCTGCGCTGGACATCGCCAGTCAGGTCGGTTTGCCGGAATGGGTTCAGGTCGATGAGAAGAAGCTTTCGGGAGTGCTGAGATCTCTGCCGGAGCGGGAAGATATTCTGCCCGACATCAACGAAAACCTCGTTGTTGAGCTTTACTCGAAGTAATCAGGAGGCATTAGGGAAAAATGCAGGAAATGAGCACAGAGTTTCTTCGGCCCCGCAGCGTTCGGGTTCAGGCGGAGTCGGATACCAAAGCCAAGATCACTATCGAGCCGTTCGAGCGCGGTTTCGGGCATACACTCGGCAATGCGCTGCGGCGCGTGTTGCTGTCAAGCATGCCGGGCGCAGCCATTGTCGAGGCTGATATCGATGGCATCCTCCATGAGTACACGAGCCTCGAGGGCGTGCAGGAGGATATCGTCGAGATCCTGCTGAACCTCAAGGCGGTGGCCATCCGCATGCACACTCGCGATCGCGCAGAACTGACCCTGTTCAAGACCGGGCCGGGGCCGGTGACGGCCGGCGACATCGCCCGCGATCACGACATCGACATCGTCAACCCGGATCATGTCATCGCTAACCTGACCGGCGGTGCCACGCTGAAGATGGTGCTGACGGTCGAGCGTGGCCGGGGCTATCGTCCGGCGGTTCAGCGTCTGGATTTCGAGGAGCATACCAGTACGATCGGTATGCTGCGGCTCGATGCGACATTCAGCCCGGTGAGCCGCGTCAGCTACACGGTGGAGGCTGCGCGCGTCGAACAGCGCACGAACCTCGACAAGCTGATCATCGAGATCGAGACCAACGGCACGATCGACCCGGAAGAGGCGATCCGCCGCGCCGGCGCCATCCTCAAGGATCAGCTCGACGTCTTCGTTGACCTGTCCGGCCAGGATGAGGCGGATGCGGCTTCGGCGGAATCTCTCATCGATCCGATCCTGATGCGTCCGGTCGATGAGCTCGAATTGACCGTACGTTCGGCGAACTGCCTGAAGGCAGAGAACATCAACTACATCGGTGACCTGATTCAACGCACCGAGGTCGAGTTGCTGCGTACGCCGAACCTCGGCAAGAAGTCGCTGACCGAAATCAAGGAAGTATTGGAGAGCCATGGTCTGGCCCTCGGAATGCGCGTCGAGAACTGGCCACCACCGAGTCTGGTTCAGGACGACGAGCAGGCGGCTTAAGGATAAACTGGCCCTCACGGCAGGTAGCAAGACATGCGACATCGTAAATCAGGCCGTACGCTCGGCAGAAAAAGTACGCATCGCAAGGCGATGTACAAAAACATGGCGGTCTCGCTGATCAAGCATGAGACCATCCGCACCACCTTGCCAAAGGCGAAGGAATTGCGGCGTGTCGTCGAACCGCTGATCACGCTCGCGAAGGAAGACGGCGTTGCCCGCCGCCGCCTCGCGTTCGCCCGCCTGCGTGACAAGGAGACGGTTGCCAAGCTGTTTACCGAGCTGGGCCCCCGCTTCAAGGATCGTCCCGGGGGTTATCTCCGCATCCTGAAGATCGGCTTCCGGCCGGGCGATTCGGCGCCGATGGCGCTGGTGCAGCTTCTTGACCAGCCCGAGCAAACCGCCGCGGCAGAGTAGCGCGCATTACACTGCGACAGCCTGAAAAGGCCGGACAACGTCCGGCCTTTTTTTTATTGTGCGTCCGGCAGGGTGATCTCCTAATATGTTATTTTAATTGAATATTTCACGTCGACCGGGAGAGACTGCAATGGTACACGGCATGCACCATGTCAATTTCATAGTCCGCGATCTGGCACAGGCCATCCCGGTCTGGGAGCGGGTGCTGGGCCGGTCGGTGGATTCGCGCGATCAACTCGACGGTCGAGGCGTGGACATCGCGCGGTTCGATGTCGGTGGTACGTGGATCGTGCTTGTTCAGCCAACCGGCCCCGGAGTGCCCGCCGACTATCTTGCAACCCATGGCGAGGGATTTTTCCTGATGTCTTTCGGCGTAACGTCGTTGGCAGATGAGTCGAAGCGGGTCGGGGCCGATCTGCTTGAGGGGCTGCAACGGGGTGGTCTTGACGACTGGCTCGTGCAGGATCTTGATATAGCGCAGACGTTCGGTGCGCAGTTGCAGTTTGTTGAGGGGTAACCCGGGGAATAAACCCGGCACGTTCTTCTGATAGTGCGTGGCGCGCCGCAAGACCGCCGACCGGTAATTCTTTGCTCCTCAGACAAGGAAAACTCGTCACAAAGAGTTCCCGGCCAGCGGCCTTGCTGCATCGTGGTTGTCGGACAGAAATGCCAGAAAAAGGAGTAGAAAAAGGTGCTGGTGTTAACTTATTGACCTGATTCACCAGAAAGACCTGCTCAATTCGGTCGTCATCTCCACTGAAACGAGTTTCTTAACCTGTTGCAAACGCCGCCCGCGTGAGGTTCTCCATACCCGACTCCGTTACAACCACGTTATCTTCGATCCGGATGCCACCGAATTTGTGCAGGTGGTCCACCGTATTCCAGTTCACATCCTTGCCATGCGGGCCGTCTTTCAGCTTTGTCAGCAGCGAGTCGATGAAGTAAAGCCCCGGTTCGATCGTCAGCACTTGGCCCGTTTCGAGCGTGCGGACGAGGCGCAGGTTCGGGTAGCGGGCAGGGCGCTCGATTTCGGTGCCGGTCCGGTCGGCGAATGAGCCGCCGACCTCGTGCACCTGGATGCCGAGGAAGTGGCCGAGGCCGTGCGGGAAGAATGCGGCCGTGATGCCGCGTTCGACATAGTTTTCCGGGTTGCCGTTGACGAGTCCGGCGTCGCTTAGCACGTGTGCGATTGATTGGTGTGCGAAGTCGTGTAGTTCGGCGAACGGCTGGCCCGGTCGGACTTCCGCGGCCATGGCTTGTTGCGCCTCGTTGACGCGCTCGATCAGGTCCGCGAACTCCGGGTCTGAATGTGAGTACGAACGCGTGATGTCGCTTGCATACCCGTTGACCGCGCAGGCGGCATCAATCAGCAGGCTGTGCGGGGTGTCTGCGCTGTGTCCGTAATGCTGGTAATGCAGCACGGCGCCATTGCGGTTTCGGGCGACAATCGCGGGGTACGGCAACTGGGTTGGTGTTTGCCGGCAAGAGCCCAGGAATGCGTGCCAGATGTCGTATTCACTGCCGCCCGCGCGGAACGCCGCCTCGGCCGCTCGATGTGCCGGTACGGAAAGCTGCGTTGCGAGCCGGATGCACTCGATCTCGTACGGCGTCTTGTACGGTCTGTAATAGTGCAGGTGGTTTAGCAGGGCGGGTGGGTTAACTTGAGATTCCGGGGGTAATTTCCAGGGCGGTTTCGTGGGCGGGTTTCCGGGTGTGCGTGCCCACTGCGCCGGGTCACCGAGAAAGGCCGTTCTGCCCAGCGCCTTGCCAATCGCGTCGCGCATACCGTCGGTCGTTTCGCTGACCTCGATATCGAAGTGCTCCGCCCACGGCGCGCCGGGCAACTCCGGCGGCGCGTGCCAGAAATCGTCGGGCTGATAGATGATCAGCTTCGCCCGCTCGCCGGGCGTGTAAACCAGGCAGGATTCCGGGTGCTGGGTCAGTGGCAGCCACTGGAGCAGGTGCGGATTCGGCTTGTAGGGGTAGGTCTGGTCGTCGCAGAAAAAATAGATCTCGACCCCGGCGCCAATGACGACGGCGTCCAGCTCGCAGGCGGCCAGCGCCTCGTCGAAGCGCCGGCGCACAGTATCCAGGTGCGCGGGGTAGAGTTCGGCAAGGTGTTTGTCTACAGTGGGGTCCATTCCACTACTTTATAATTTGTCCATGTCCAAAGAAACCATACTGACCGGCGTCACGACAACCGGTGCTCCACACCTCGGCAATTACGCGGGCGCGATCCGTCCGGCGATCGCCGCCAGCCGGCGCGACGACGTGAATACCTTCTATTTTCTGGCCGACTATCACGCGCTGGTCAAGAACCCGTCGCCGGATGCGGTCCACCAGTCCAGCCTCGAGATCGCCGCGACCTGGCTCGCGCTCGGGCTCGACACCGACAAGTCCGTGTTCTACCGCCAGACCGATATCCCGGAGATCCCCGAGCTCATGTGGATACTGAGTTCAGTTACGGCCAAGGGCCTGATGAACCGCGCGCATGCCTACAAGGCGGCCGTCGCGGCGAATGAGGGCGGCGGGCAGAACGATCCCGACAAGGGCATTACGATGGCGCTGTTCAGCTACCCGGTGCTGATGGCCGCGGATATTCTGCTGTTCAATGCCCGCAAGGTGCCGGTCGGCAAGGATCAGAAGCAGCATGTCGAGATGGCGCGCGACATCGCGCAGCGCTTCAACCATAACTTTCGGGAGCTGTTCGTGTTACCCGAGGCCGATATCGACGAGAACACGGCGGTGCTGACCGGCCTCGACGGGCGCAAGATGAGCAAGAGTTATAACAACACGATCCCGTTGTTTTTGCCGGAGAAGAAGTTTCGCAAGCTGATCATGAAGATCAAGACCAACTCGCTCGAACCGGGCGAGCCGAAGCAGACGAAAGGCAGTACGCTTTTTGATATCTACCGGGCGTTCGCGAACGAGGCCGAGGTCGAGTCCATGCGCGGCAAATTTGCCGAAGGCATTGGCTGGGGTGACTGCAAGCAGGAGCTATTCGAGTACCTGAATGACCATCTAAAGGATGCGCGCGATGAGTACGATCGCCTCATCGCGGATCCGGGATATGTCGAAGGCGTTTTGCAAAAGGGGGCTGAGCGGGCCCGGGAGATTGCCGTGCCTTTCATTGCAAAGGTGCGCGATGCGGTGGGTATCAGGCCGTTAGCCAATCGTTAGCAAGGGCCCGAGCCCCAGGCATCAGCTGGTCAAGGAGATCATGATGGTTCACGCGGATTCTGCAACCGGTGCGGAACGCCGGTTTCCTTCGTGACCACCAACCGGCCCGGGCAGATCGATATCACCGTCGGTAGTCTCGATAATCCCAATCCGTACGCGCCGTCCGAGGACGTATACTTCGAAGACAAACTGGACTGGATACATGGTCTTGAATCGAAGCCCGTAACCGGCTGAAAATTTTCATAGCCCAGGCCGGATCAGGGCGATTTACAACGTGTCTCCAACCAGATAATCGCATACCATGGAAGCTGATATGCTCGAACCGCTGAAAATCCTCGCCCTGATCGGCTCGCCGCGTAACGAGGAGAGTTACACCTGCAAGATAATCAGGCAGATCGACGGCAAGATGAATGCGATCCGGCCCACTGAGGTCGAGTATGTATTCCTGCAGAAGGTCGGAGTCCCGTTCTGCGACGGTTGCCTGACCTGCGTCAGTATCGGCGAGAGTGTATGTCCGGAGTTTGCGACGATCGGTCCGATTGCGGCGAAGATGGATGCGGCCGATGGCCTGATTCTCGGTGCGCCGGTCCATACATTCAACGTCACCGGCCTCATGAAGAACTTCGTCGAGTACTTCATGTACAAGCGTAACCGCCCGAGTTTCTTCGGCAAGAAGGCTATCGTCACCACGACAGCTTCCGGCGGCGGGCACAAGATCGTCCTGGATTTCCTCGAGGGCACAGCCACTGCCTGGGGTTGCGACGTCGTGACGCGCCTGGGTATTTCCAGCGCGCAAATGCAGAAGGAAGCCTACATCGAGAAGGTTGATGCCTGTACCGACGAGGTGGCCCGCACGTTTATCGACGAGATCGAAAAGGGTGAGCTTGGTTCACCCAAGTTCCGGCATCTGATGAATTTCCGCGCCATGCAGAATATGACCCGGTCACAGAAGGGCAGCGTGAACTACCGATACTGGGAGGAGCGGAACTGGCTTGACGCCGAGTATTACACTGACGTTCCGGTGAATCCGTTTGCGCGGTTCATGGCCGGGCGCATCTCGCGTAAAATGCGCAAATCGATGCGTAAGGGGAATGCCACGCCAATCCGCTGAGCGCTCCCCTTGGTTGGGTAATAAAGGGCCGGGAAAAAAGATACAGACGAGGAGAAATTCGATGATCAAGCGATGCCTGTTTGCAGTCGGTCGTGTGACCGTGCTGCGTGGCGCTGCAGCCCTGCTGTGGCTCGTTCTGAACTCCGGGCTGGCGCTGGCTGCGGAGTCCATCCCCACGGTACTGATCACCGGGTCGAACGCGAGTCACGGGCTCGCCTTCGTGGAGGAGTATGCGGCATTGGGCTGGAACGTCATCGCGACCTGCCGCACGCCGGAGAAAGCCGATCGGTTAAACGCCCTGGCCGCGGAGAACGACAACGTCGTCGTCGAGCAACTGGACATCGTCAACGATGAGCAGATCGCCGCACTGGTCGAGAAGTATCGAGACACGCCGATCGATGTTCTGCTGAACAACGCTGCGATCAATACGTTCCGATTTGGCCCGCTCCGCTTCGGCAAGATCGACTACGAATGGTTCGCCGAGATCCTCGAGGTCAATATCATCGGTCAGCTTAAAGTTTCCGAGGCGTTCCAGTCGAACGTCGCGGCCAGTGAGCAGAAGAAAATCATTTCGATGACGTCGACCGGTGGCTCGATTTCCGATGTCGAAGTACCGATCGCCATCGCCTATCGTGCGAGCAAGGCGGGCCTGAATATGGCGATGCGCACCTACTCGATGGCGCTGAAACGCAAGGGTATTATCGTCGGCATCATCGCGCCGGGCACGGTCGATACCGAGGACTACATGAACGCCAAAGATCCATCGACGGTGCCGTCTAACTACAAGAATATGATCAAGGCGGGTCGCCTCGCGCCGCGTACGGCGATCGATGACATGATCGCGTTAATCGGTCGACTGACACTTGAAGATTCCGGTGTTTATTACGAGTGGACGGGCCGGGTTCTGCCCTGGTGAGACGCGACCCGGGCCATCGGTCACCGAAGCTGATCCCCAGGATCATTCATCAGCTTTGGAAAACGGAAGAAGTACCCGCTCAATGGGCACGCTGCGTCGAGTCCGTCAAACGCTATCACCCGGGCTGGGAGTATCGCCTGTGGACCGACGGGATGATGGACGATTACGTGCGGAGTGAATATCCGGATCTGTATCCGGTCTACAGCGGGTTCACCCGGCACATCATGCGTGTCGATGTGTTTCGCTACGTGTTGCTGTACGGTATCGGCGGACTGTATTGTGATCTTGATTTCGAGTTCCTGCGACCCTACGACTATGCGGACGCACAGATGGTTTTGTCGCTGGAGCGCGACGAGGCCTATGGCGATCCCCATTCGGGTATTGCAAATTTCTTCATGGCCTCCATGCCGAACCATCCGTTCTGGGTCGATGTACTCGATGACGTCAAATCGCACCCACCGGTGTCAGAGGTGTTCGGCGATATCCCGTTCATCACCGGCCCCGGGCTCATCAGCCGGATTTACTTCGACAATCAGCAGCGGTACGAGGGCGTCGTGCTGACACCGCAGCCGACATTCAGCCCGCGGCGCGTACGCGGGCGTTCCGAGCGCAAGATCTACCTGAACAGTGGCATGACATATGGTTTCCACCATGGGTGGGGCACGTGGAAGGAGCGCTGGAGCCGGGCGTACATCGGCTCGAAAATAAAGTCACAATTCGCCAAGTGGTTCGGTACAAGCCGGTAGCCTCGCGGGGAAAGCAGCTATCGATTTATCGTATCGGCAACGCGGGGCCATTCTTCTCGGACTGATCGTGGTCGTCGTATTTGGCCTGCTGGCTGCAGGACCGATCCCGCAGGATATGGCCTACCACCGCTTCGCCGATACGCGCGCGCTGTTCGGCGTGGCCAACTTCGGTGACGTCGCCTCGAACATCGGCTTCGTGGTCGTCGGGATTGTCGGGTGGGTCGTCGTGGTCGGCCGCCGGCGCCGCGATATCTTCAGTGATCCAGCCGACGCCCGGCCGTATCTGGCGTTCTTCTTTGGCGTCACGCTGGTTAGTCTGGGTTCGGCGTGGTATCACTGGTCGCCGTCCAACGAGAGTCTGTTATGGGATCGGCTGCCGATGTCAATTGCATTCATGGCGCTGTATTCCGCGATCGTGGCCGATCGCATCAATACCCGGGCGGGTACGACATGGCTGCTGGCGTTGCTGATCGTTCTGGGTTTGTCGAGCCTCGGCTACTGGTACTGGACCGAGTCGCTCGGGTGCGGCGACCTGCGATTCTATGCTTTCGTGCAGTTTTTCCCGATGTTGGCGCTGCCGGTCGTGTGCTGGTTGTTTCCGGCGCGCCGCTACACACCGGTGCGCTACCTCGGTTGGGTGCTCATCTGGTACGTGTTATCGAAGGTGCTGGAATTTTTTGACGGGCAGGTATTGGCGCTGCTCGGAAACACCGTGAGCGGCCACAGTCTGAAGCATCTGGCCGCGGCGGTGGCCCCGCTCGTGGTCGTGCGCATGTTGCTGGCGGCCCGCTAGCCGGTGCGCCGTTTGGGTATCTTTGCATTGCGCTCGAGCACCGGTGCCAGGTACTGGCCCGTGTACGAGGCCGGGTTCGCGGCGACATCCTCCGGCGTACCTTCGGCGACCAGCTGACCGCCGCCGTCGCCGCCCTCCGGCCCCAGGTCGATGATCCAGTCGGCTGTCTTGATCACATCGAGGTTGTGCTCGATGACGACGACGGTGTTGCCCTGATCGCGCAGGCGCTGCAGCACTTCGAGCAGGTGAGCGATATCGTGGAAGTGCAGCCCGGTCGTGGGTTCGTCGAGTATATATAAGGTATTCCCGGTCGCGCGCTTCGACAATTCCTTCGCCAGCTTGACGCGCTGCGCTTCGCCGCCCGACAGCGTGGTCGCGTTTTGACCGAGCCGGACATAGGCCAGCCCGACGTCGTCGAGGGTTTGCAACTTGCGCGCGATGTTCGGCACATTGGCGAAAAACTCGAGCGCCTCCTCGACGGTCATCTCGAGCACTTCGTGGATGTTCCTGCCCTTGTAACGGATCTCGAGTGTTTCGCGGTTGTAGCGTTGACCCTTGCAGACGTCGCACGCCACGTAGACGTCGGGCAGGAAATGCATCTCCACGCGGATGACCCCGTCACCCTGGCAGGCCTCGCAGCGGCCACCCTTGACGTTAAAGCTGAAGCGGCCCGGCTTCAGGCCACGGGAACGAGCTTCCTGCGTGCCCGCGAACAACTCCCGTACGGCCGTGAACAGGCCGGAGTAGGTGGCCGGGTTCGAGCGCGGCGTACGCCCGATTGGTTTCTGGCTGATGTCGATGATCCGGTCGATCCGGTCGAGGCCGTCGAGCCCGGCGTGCGGCGCTGGGTCGTGACTGGATTTGTTCAGCGTCTCCGCAGCGGCACGATACAGGGTGTCATTGATCAGCGTCGACTTGCCGGAACCGGATACGCCGGTGACACAGGTCATGACGCCGAGCGGTATCCTGACATCGATGTTGCGCAGATTGTTGCCCGACGCGCCGCGGATTGTCAGCATCAGCTGCGGGTCAATCTGACAACGCCGCGCGGGAATCTCGATCCGGCGGCGGCCGGACAGGTATTGTCCGGTCAGCGACTGCGGGTTTTGCAAAATTTCCGTCGGCGTGCCCTGGGCCACGATTTCGCCGCCGTGGATGCCGGCGCCGGGACCCAGATCGATGACGTGGTCGCTCGACATGATCGCCTCCTCGTCATGTTCGACGACGATGACGGTGTTACCGAGATCGCGCAGGTGGATCAATGTGTCGAGCAGCCGCCGGTTATCGCGCTGATGCAGACCGATCGACGGTTCGTCCAGGATATACATGACGCCAACGAGTCCCGAGCCGATCTGGCTGGCGAGCCGGATCCGCTGCGCTTCGCCACCCGACAAGGTCTCGGCGCTGCGGTCGAGACTCAGGTATTCGAGGCCGACGTCGCCGAGGAACTTCAGCCGGTTGCGGATCTCCTTGAAGATTTTTGCCCCGATCTCGCCGCGCCAGCCAGTCATCTTCAGATTATCGAAGAAGTTCAGCGCCTGGCTGACCGACATCGAAGTCAGCTCCGGGATCGAGCGGTCGCTGATGAAGACATTGCGCGCCGCAGTATTCAGGCGGCTGCCGTCGCAGCCCGGGCACGGCTGATGGCTCAGGTACTTCGCGAGTTCTTCGCGCACCATGGCAGATTCGGTCTCGCGATAGCGACGTTCGAGGTTGGGCAGAATGCCCTCGAAGCGATGCGTTCGCTTGACCAGTGCGCCGCGTGGGCTCTTGTAACGAAACTCGATTTTCTCTTCGCCACTGCCGTACAGGAGGACCCGGCGAATCGCCTCATCGAGTTCCTCGAACGGCTGTTCGATATCGAATCCGTAGTGCTTCGCGAGGCACTTGATCAGCTGGAAGTAGTACATGTTGCGCCGGTTCCAGCCGCGGATTGCGCCGCCGGCGAGGCTTAGCTGCGCGTTGTGGACGACGCGGTCTGCGTCGAAGAACTGCCGTACCCCGAGGCCGTCGCAGTCCGGGCATGCACCGACCGGATTGTTGAACGAAAACAGCCGCGGTTCGAGTTCGGCGATACTGTAGCTGCAGATCGGGCACGCGAAGCGGTCCGAAAACAGCATCTTGCCCCGGCTCGAGCGGGAGCCATCCGCGTTGCCGTCGCCCTGGTCGTCCATGGGGGCGATCATGGCAATGCCGTCGGCAAGTTTGAGCGTCGTTTCGAACGATTCGGCGAGCCGCAGCGCGAGGTCCGCGTGCACTTTGAAGCGGTCGACGACCACTTCGATGGTGTGCTTGCGCCGCAGGTCGAGTTTCGGCGGGTCATCGAGTTCGTAGACTTCGCCGTCGATGCGCGCGCGGACGAAACCCGAGGCCTGCAGGTTGGCCAGTAACTGCACGTGCTCGCCTTTGCGATCCTGGATGATCGGGGCCAGCATCATCAGCCGGGTGCCCTCATCGAGCGCGACCACTTGGTCGACCATCTGGCTAATGGTCTGCGCTTCGAGCGCTTCGCCGTGTTCCGGGCAGCGCGGGCTGCCGGCCCGGGCGAACAGCAGGCGCAGGTAGTCGTAGATCTCGGTGACCGTGCCGACCGTCGAGCGCGGGTTGTGGGAGGTCGATCTCTGTTCGATCGAGATTGCCGGCGACAGACCCTCGATATGGTCAACATCGGGCTTTTCCATTATCGACAGGAATTGACGCGCGTAGGCCGACAGCGATTCGACGTAACGCCGCTGCCCTTCGGCGTAAATCGTGTCGAACGCCAGTGAGGATTTGCCGGAGCCGGACAGACCCGTGATGACGATCAGCCGGTCCCGGGGGAGGTCGACGTCGATGTTGCGCAGGTTGTGTGTCCGCGCACCGCGGATACTGATGTACTGCATGTTCGGGTCTTCGAGCAGAGTGTAGGGCGAACCCATGACTATACGGCTTTTGCTAAATCGCGACCCAATCGACGTGCCGGCGCCCGAAACAGACGGAACGCACGCATATTCATATGCTTATGTCGGATTCAGAGGTGTCTTTTCGACGGTGTGAGCATACAATATGCAGCCCTCGTGACATCAGTCGTCACGGGTTTATAGAAAAAACTACTTTAAACAACAGCTTACGGGGTCTCGCCATGGCGCGCGGTGTAAACAAGGTTATTTTGATCGGCAATCTGGGCCAGGATCCGGAAATCAAGTACATGCCGAGCGGCGACGCTGTGACCAACGTGTCACTGGCTACCACCGAGAGCTGGAAGGACAAGCAGACGGGCGAGCAGGTCGAGAAGACCGAATGGCACCGGCTGGTGTTCTTCAAGCGGCTCGCGGAGATTGCCGGGGAGTATTTGCGCAAGGGGTCACAGGTTTATATCGAGGGTAATCTGCAGACTCGCAAGTGGCAGGACAAGAACGGCAACGACCGCTATACGACGGAAATCAGGGTGCGGGACATGCAAATGCTCGGCGGCCGGGGCGGCGATGCCGGCAGTGGCGGTTTCCAGGGTGGCGGCCGACAGTCCGCACCGGCGGCGCAGCCATCGGCAGCACCGCAGCCCGAACCGGAGTTCGACGACGACATTCCGTTCTAGCCTCACGGGCTGACAAACAGAATTTTTTCACAGGTCGGTGCACTAATTTTTAGTGCGCCGGTTTTTTTGCGTTACAGCGTTTACAAGATTAAGACAAGCAGAGGAAAGGAATCATGGGTGCGTTCAAGGAACCGCATGGCGGTGTTCTCAAGGATTTGTATTTAAATGAGGCGGATGCGGAGCAGGAAAAAGCCACCGCCCGGGACTATGTCTCCTGGGACCTCACGGATCGCCAGGCCTGTGATATCGAGTTGCTCCTGAACGGCGCATTCTCCCCGCTCGAGGGCTTTCTGACCCAGGCTCAGTATGACGGTGTGGTCAAGAACCTGCACCTGCCCGACGGTACGCTGTGGCCGATGCCGGTGACCCTCGACGTGTCCGGGGAATTCGCGGGCAGTCTTGAAAACGGCCAGACGATTGCCCTGCGCGACAAAGAAGGCGTGCTGATTGCGACGATGGAAGTTACGGACAACTGGACACCGGACAAGGCCGTCGAGGCGCGCGAGGTATTCGGTACCGCAGACGAACTGCACCCGGCCGTAAACTACCTGAACAACATTGCCGGCCCTGTCTATCTGGGCGGTAAGCTCAAAGGGGTTGAGGCGCCGATGCACTACGACTTCCGGACCCTGCGCGACACCCCGGCCGAGATGCGCGCGCGCTTCAAAAAGCTTGGCTGGCGCAAGGTTGTCGCCTTCCAGACGCGCAATCCGATGCACCGTGCGCACCAGGAGCTGACGTTCCGTGCGGCAAAGGAGAATGAAGCGAACCTGCTGATCCAGCCGGTCGTCGGCATGACCAAACCCGGCGATATCGACCACTACACCCGGGTGCGGTGCTACGAGCATCTGCTCGACGAGTACCCGGAGCAGACCACCGCGCTGAGCCTGCTGAATCTGGCGATGCGCATGGGCGGGCCGCGCGAGGCCCTGTGGCACGCGTTGATTCGGAAGAATTACGGCTGCACGCATTTCATCGTCGGACGCGACCATGCGGGTCCGGGCAACGACTCGAACGGCGAACCGTTCTACGGCCCGTACGACGCACAGGAGATGATGAAACAGTACGCGGAAGAACTGGATATCACGATGGTGCCGTTCCAGCTCATGGTGTACGTCGAGGATCGTGCTGAGTACATGCCGATCGATGAGACGACGGATGACCAGACCGTGCTGAATATTTCCGGTACGGAGTTTCGCCGCCGGCTGCAGGAAGGTCTGGAGATTCCTGCGTGGTTTTCCTATCCGAAGGTCGTCGAGGAACTGCGCAAGTCGTATCCGCCGCGCCACAAGCAGGGCATCACGATTTTCTTCACGGGCCTGTCCGGCTCGGGCAAGTCGACGATTGCGAACGCGCTGCTCGTCAAGCTGCTCGAGGCGGGTGATCGTCCGGTCACGCTGCTCGACGGCGATCATGTGCGCAAGAGCCTGTCCAGCGAATTGGGGTTCTCCAAGGAGCACCGCGATCTGAACATCCAGCGTATCGGTTATGTTGCTTCGGAGGTCAACAAGAACGGCGGCATCGCGATCTGCGCGCCGATCGCGCCGTATGCGGCGACCCGAGGCATCGTGCGCAAGCAGAACGAGCAGTTCGGCGGCTTCGTCGAGGTGCACGTCGCGACCTCGGTAGAGGTCTGCGAGCAGCGCGATCGCAAGGGTCTGTACGCGAAGGCGCGCGCCGGCATCATCAAGGAATTCACCGGTATTTCCGATCCCTACGAGGCGCCGGAGAACCCGGAAGTTCGCATCGATACCGCCGACCTGAGCCCGGCTCAGGCCGCCCAGCGTATCCTGGTCAAACTGGAAAGTATGGGCTTCATGCGCTAGTGTTTCCGGGGTGCCGCGCTGTTTTTCGGAGGGTGCAGGAGGGGGATTCGAGCTTCCCTTGAGTCGATAAAGATATGCCAGGCAAGCTGTACATAAAAACGTTTGGTTGTCAGATGAATGAGTACGATTCCGGCAAGATGCTGGACGTACTCCATGCCAGCCACGGCCTGGAACTGACGGACGACCCCGAAGAAGCCGATGTCCTGTTGCTCAATACCTGCTCGATCCGCGAGAAGGCCCAGGAAAAGGTCTTCTCGCTGCTGGGTCGTTGGCGGGCGCTCAAGCATGCGCGCCCCGACCTGATCATCGGCGTCGGCGGCTGTGTTGCCAGTCAGGAGGGCGAGAGGCTGGCGAAGCGGGCGCCGATTGTCGACCTTGTGTTCGGTCCGCAGACCTTGCATCGCTTGCCCGCAATGCTTGATGCGACCCGCGCCGAGCGGCGCACCATCGTCGATATCAGCTTTCACGCGATCGAGAAATTCGACAACTTGCCTGCGCCACGTGCCAACGGGCCGACCGCCTTTGTTTCCGCCATGGAAGGTTGCAGCAAGTATTGCAGCTTTTGCGTCGTGCCCTACACGCGCGGCGAGGAGATCAGCCGCCCGCTCGATGATGTCGTCGGTGAGGTGGTTCGCCTGGCCGCGCAGGGTGTCAGGGAAATCAACCTCCTCGGGCAGAACGTCAATGCTTATCGTGGCCCGACTCACGACGGCAAGCAGGCCGACCTTGCCACGCTGATCAATTATGTCGCCCTGGTGGAGCAGATCGAGCGTATCCGGTTCACGACGTCTCATCCGATCGAGTTCGGCGCGCGGCTCGTGCAGGCGTACGCTGACGTGCCGAAACTTGCAAACTATCTGCACCTGCCGGTGCAGAGTGGGTCGGACCGCATCCTGTCTGCGATGAAGCGTGGGCACACCGTACTCGAGTACAAGCAGAAAATTCGCAAGTTACGCGAAGTTCGGCCGGACATCAGCCTGTCGACCGACATCATCGTCGGTTTCCCCGGTGAGACCGACGCGGATTTCGCGGCGACCATGAAACTGGTCGATGATGTCGGCTTCGATCAGTCGTTCAGCTTCGTGTACAGCGCGCGCCCGGGCACGCCGGCCGCATCCCTGCCGGATCCCGTGCCGCAGCAGGACAAGCTCGATCGCCTGGCTGAGTTGCAGGCGCGCATCAGGGAAAACGCGCTGCGCATCAGCCAGTCCATGGTCGGTACGACGCAACGCATACTCGTCGAGCGGCCTGCGCGCAAAAATCCGGAGCAACTGGCCGGGCGCACGGAAAACAATCGCTGGGTTAATTTCGATGGTCCGGAGTACTTGATCGGCCGGTTCATCGATGTGCATATTTCCGAGGCATTACCGAATTCGTTGCGGGGTCGCCTGCCGCCACCCGCACAAGTCGCTTGACTACCGCAACACAAACCCGGGAAGTTCTACTCGAGCCGGTTGACAACCAGGTCCTCGCAAATCTCTGTGGTCAGTTTGACGAGCACCTGAGGCAAATCGAAAAGCGTCTCGGCGTACACATCAGCACCCGCGGCAATCGCTTTCGCATCATGGGCCCGGGTGACACCGCGCAGCTGGGCGCGCGCGTCCTGCGGGAGCTGTATGAGCTGGCCGGCAGCGAACGGCTCGATCCTCAGCGCGTACACATGTGTTTGCAGGAATCATCCCTGAGTGAAGACCAACCGGCAGCTACGCCGGGTGCCGGCGACGATGGTGCCATCAGCACACGCCGCCTGTTGATTCGCCCGCGTGGCCTGCACCAGCGCAGCTATATTGCCGGCATTCGTGAACACGACCTGAGCTTCGGCATCGGGCCGGCCGGCACCGGCAAAACCTATCTCGCGGTCGCCAGTGCCGTCGAAGCGCTCGAACAGGAGCGGGTTCGGCGTATCGTGCTGGTGCGGCCGGCCGTCGAGGCCGGCGAGCGGCTCGGTTTCCTGCCCGGCGATCTGGCACAGAAGGTTGACCCGTACCTGCGGCCCATGTACGACGCTTTGTATGAGATGCTCGGCTTCGACCGGGTGGCGAAGCTGGTCGATCGCAATATCATCGAAGTGGCCCCGCTCGCGTTTATGCGCGGGCGCACGCTGAACGAGAGTTTCATCATTCTCGATGAGGCGCAGAATACATCCGTTGAGCAGATGAAGATGTTCCTGACGCGCATGGGTTTTGGTTCTCGTGCGGTCGTGACCGGCGACATCACGCAGATTGACCTGCCGCGTAATCAGACCTCGGGTTTGCGCCACGTGATGCACGTACTGGACGGTATCCCCGGCGTGCAGTTCACGTGCTTTGATTCCCGCGACGTCGTGCGTCACACGCTGGTCCAGCGCATCGTCGAGGCCTACGACCGGTCCGACGCGGAGCACGCGCCAGGCGACCCGCGAGCCGGCGTTGATGATTCTGCTAAAGAATAGTGAGCGTCGCGCCCGCCCAAGTCGCCCTGCAGATTGCGACCAGCGATCAGGTCGTACCCGCAGGCGTGGACTGGGTGGCCTGGGTCGACGCGGCC
>Ga0114950_10000406_pt1 | contig 29030 bp, 27 predicted proteins | sample N075metaG_FD_83503 | JGI IMG/M metagenome (GOLD analysis project Ga0114950, IMG submission 83503) | Deep subsurface microbial communities from Kermadec Trench to uncover new lineages of life (NeLLi) - N075 metaG | ecosystem: Environmental > Aquatic > Marine > Ocean trench > Sediment | place...
GGTAACCTGGGTACCTACTCACATAGTGCTACTTCAAGGGTTGCTGCAGAGATACTAAAAATGGATTGGGAAAATTGCACGATCGTGCGTGGTGATAGTCGCAAACATTTGCCCTGGAACCTTGCCCAATTTGGCAGCAACACTTCTTATACCATGACAAGGACCAACTATGTTGCTGCGATGGACGCTGTACAAAAACTCAAGGAAATTGCTGCGCTGGACCTGGGTGGGGCAGCGGACGATTACGACATCGGTGAGGAAAGAGTTTTTCGCATATCCGATCCATCAAAAAACCTGTCCTATGCCGCCGCCGCGCAACGTGCAATAGAAATTGGTAACAAGTACAGCGGAGAAGAGGCACCAGAAGATATAAACCCAATGACCAAGGCATCTGTCGCTGCTCTGGCCGGCACCGGGTTGATTGGTGTCGCAAAAGACAACCTGGACGCCGAGGGTACGCCGCCAGGTTTTGCGACTGGTTTCATTCAAATTGAACTCGATGTTGAAACCGGAGTAGTTGACATCATTGATTATCTCGGTGTGGCAGATTGCGGCACGGTACTTCATCCACTTGGCCTGGCGACCCAGATAAAGGGAGGTGGTGTCTGGGGGTTCGGTATGGCCATGCGTGAACGCCACGTATATGATCCGCAGAATGGGTTACCGGCCAATGTCGGGTTTAATCAGTCGAAACCATCAACCTATCTCGATGTTCCGTCAATGATGAGTGCTTCTGCGGTTGATAAAGCGGATCCGATGAACCCTGTTGGCAGTCGAGGCGTTGGCGAACCTGTGATGGGATGTGCAGCAGCAGCTTTACTCTGCGCCATATCCGATGCACTGGGCGGCCACTATTTCAATCGAACGCCGGTCGTCGCAGATATGATTATCAATGCGGTCAATGACCGCGCACAGTCCCACAAGCCACTACAAGTCAACACCTTCTAGGGGAGATTACGATGATTAAAGACATGATGCGGGGCTTTGAATTGTATCAACCAGCAAGCCTTACGAATGCATTGAATCTCACTGATCGTCTCGGCAGGGACGGGTGGCTCATGGCAGGGGGCAATGATAGCCTGGACTGGTTTAAAGACAGGGTTAAAAATCCGCTGGCATTGATAGATCTATCGGCAGTTGATGAGCTTAAGGGAATACGCGAAATTGAAGAAGGGATTGAAATTGGCGCGCTAACAACCCTGACAGAAATTTCCAATAGTCACCTGGTAAGACCAAAATTCGGTCTGCTTGCAGAGGCTGCAAGTAAAGTAGCGAGTCCGCAAATTCGAAATGTCAGCACACTCGGCGGTAACCTTTGCCAGGATACTCGCTGTTGGTATTACAGGTCGGGTTTGGATTGTTATCGTGCGGGAGGGAAAAAGTGTTATGCGGACACACCGGAAGGGATGAATCGTGAACATTGTTTATTCAATGCTGATCGATGCGTGGCGGTCTCTCCGTCAGATACAGCACCGGCTCTGGTTGCACTGGATGCGAAATGTGTTATCACCAGCCCTACAGGGGAACGCATCGTCGATGTAGAAGATTTTTTCATTGGACCGGCTGTTGATATCATGCGCATGAACGTGTTGCAAGACGGTGAAATTCTGACCAGCATCCGTATCCCCAATACCTGGGCGGGCGCAAATTTTTATTTTGAGAAGGTCGCGGATCGCAAGACCTGGGATTTTGCACTGGTGAATGTCGCTTCTGCCATGAGGCTCAAAGGGTCAGTGATTGAAGATATACGCATCGCTTGCGGCGGTGTGGAATGTGTACCGAAGCGGCTAACGGTTGTAGAGAGTGTGGTGAAGGGAAGTGTCAATGATGAAGAGACCGCGGCTCTGGCCGGACAGTCAGCAGTTCGAGGCGCGACGCCACTAAATCATAACCATTTTAAGATACCGCTAATGGAGAACCTGGTTAAGCGCGCGATTCGGGATAGTTAGGCTCATGGAGGTATTTCGTTATACTACTAACGCCTGGGGGCAATCTGTTCTGGAAGGCATGTCATGGGACCTGCTCGGTGTCTTTTTTGCTGCGGGTTGTGCGTTTATCGTTGCCCATGCACTTTACATGTGGTTTTTCTCTCCTGAAAAATAACGAACTATTAATGAATGAATGATCTTGACGATGAAAGAGCTCAGAGGGGAGCGGGGGACCATGTTGTTCGCCATTTCCTGATTGATCGATTGTTTCACTGGCTAACCGCGATCTCCGTGTTCATTCTTCTGTTTACAGCCTTCCTGCCAATTTTGGGCGTAAAATTCTCTTGGGTCACGCCCCACTGGGTTTCGGGGCTTGTACTGGCTGGTCTTATTTTTTGTCATATCGTTCGTTCCTCTTTCTGGCAGGACTTACGTTCTATGTGGTTTGGGCTCACGGACATCAAGGAAACAATGGCTACCCTTGGTTGGCTGTTCAGGTTAAAAAGTGGTGCCCTGGGCAGGACCGGAAAATATTCCCCGGCACAAAAACTGATGCATCATGGCGTAAGCCTGTTTGTGCTGATTACAATCGCGACGGGTTTGTTGATGATGGTAAAAATTGACACGCCTCTCTGGGACAGGGATCCCTACTGGCTGTCTGATGAGAGTTGGGGGACTGTGTATGTATTACACGGAGCCGCGGCTTTATTTATTATGAGCGTCGTGATGATTCATATCTATTTTTCACTCAGACCAGAAAAACGGATGTATTTGCGTTCCATGCTCCTGGGCTGGTTAAGCAGGGCAGAATATGTGAATCAGCACGATCCGGAAAGATGGCGAAACTAAACCATGTCTACTGACAAAAGAACGGAACTCAGTGCGCGTATTGACAAAATCGAAGCAGCATATGAATTCATGCTGGCCTACGCTGCCCAGGGTCACGAATCCGATAAAGATACCGGCCAGGGCCAGGATATTCGGCAATATCTAAATGATATTGAACTCGCCCTGGATGGCTTCAGTGTGATTGCTGGCGCCGTTGCAGAAGAAAAAAATGGTCCTGCTGCTGAAAGCTATTCGATTTTTATCGATGCGCTGGATAACGATGCCAGAATAACGAAAGCAGCAGTTAGGCTGGTTTTGACCCAGGATGCCATCAGTTCCCAATTGATTGACAATCTCAATGCCTCTATCCATCTGCGGGCGCTGTTAACAGATGTATTCATCATAGATGAAGCGTTCAAGTGAGTCCTAATCTGGCACTATTTACAGGAGAATGCAGGGTTGATTGATCTTTTACAGTGAGGATTCAGGTTGCGCCTAATGAACGAAAAGCATGCATCAGCTTCGTACGCTCGGGTATGACGGAATGCGCGTTTAAATAGCGGGTGATGAGATTGCCGCGCTCTTCCCGCCCAATCGTGTTGCATTAAGCGATGCAAGATACATTAGTTGGATCCTACCTACTCTTACTAAAGGTCACCGACGTGTCGAAGATAAAAATAGGTAAGCTGGGTGAGCTTTCGATAAAACCAGGATTCTATGTTTATTCAGGCAGCGCATTTGGACCGGGTGGAGTTAGCGCTAGAGTTGGCAGGCATCTTCGGCGGGTTAAAAAACTTCGTTGGCATATCGACTATCTTCGCCAGCGGGTTGAAAATGCCTGCGCTTTTATTCAACCCAATTCCAGAAGTGAATGCACCTATGCCAGTGAGCTGATAATTTCCGGTGGTGAAGTAGCGATGAAAGGATTTGGATCTTCAGATTGCCGCTGTAAATCTCATCTTATTTATTTCACGAATCTGGCGCCGATCAAAAGATTTGTGTCCGATCATAAAATGACTGAATTCCATATCTAGCAATCTGTCGGACCTGGCACTAAACCAAAGACTGTCAGAATCCCTGAGTGAATAATTAAGTCCATTTTTGTACTCATGAGAAATAATCTCTCTCTCATTGTGGATCCCATGAATGAGACAGTGAGTTAAGATAGAAACACAACGGAGTGGAAACAACCCGAGACGATTCAATGGCTCTGGATGGTAATCATTGGATTAACGGCATTAACGGTATTAACGAGCCACTGCTGTATGTCGAGGGCAATGCTCCAATTATTCGACCCCAAAATTTCAGATGGTGGAAACACGGAAGGACTTGAAGGTGTTAGCTTTGTACTTGCAATGAAGAAAAGGAGACAGAAAAGTGGTCAATGACATTGAGCTTCCGGGCGGGCGGAGGCTGATCCTATTTAAGCCAAGATGGTGTGGGCTTACCATTTTGCTTGACCACTCACCTTAATCTGTGGTTTATTTCCCGCTCTTCCCTGACAGTATCACGCTTCACCCGTGTGAATAATCAGGAGAGAGAATTTGACCGCAAAAAGAACCGATTCAAATAAGACAACAGAGCGCGCTTTCGATCCGGAAGCGTTGCGTGCGAAATACGATTCGGAAAGAGACAAGCGTCTGCGCGACGACGCCAATGATCAATATATCCAGATCAAAGACGAGTACGCTCATTACCTGAAGGATCCTTACGTTGAACCCGGGTTCGAGCGCGAACCTCTAAGCGACGAGATCGAGATCGTGATAATCGGGGGAGGATTCGGCGGGCTCCTGACGGCTGCTCGGCTTCGTGACAAAGGTGTTGAAGACATACGAATCATCGACAGTGCAGGTGACTTCGGTGGCACCTGGTACTGGAACCGCTACCCCGGTGTGGCTTGCGACATTGAGTCCTACATCTATTTGCCGCTGCTTGAAGAAACCGGTCACGTACCCCGGCAGAAGTACGTTACCGGGAAAGAGATACTTGAGCACTGCCAGAGAATCGGGAGGAAGTACGACCTCTATCGTGATGTCTGTTTCCAGACCAGGGTGACAGAGGTGCGATGGAATGCGGAACTCTCCCGCTGGATCATCGCGACCAACCGCGGCGACCAAATGAAAGCCCGCTTCATTGTTAACGCGCTCGGTGTGCTCAACAAACCTAAGTTACCCGGCATTCCGGGGATCGAAAAGTTCAAGAAACATGCCTTTCATGCCAGTCGCTGGGATTACGATTACACTGGTGGTAATGCTAACGGAAATCTCGAGGGCCTGGCAGGCAAGCGCGTTGGAATAATCGGTACCGGTGCGACTGCGGTGCAATGCGTATCACATATCGGCGAATCCGCTGGGGAACTCTTTGTGTTCCAGCGCACGCCCTCTTCTATCGATGTGAAGAATAACGACCCCATCGATCCCGATTGGGAGAAGTCATTGAAACCTGGTTGGCACCAGGAAAGAATGGACAATTTCCAGATTCTCGCTGGCGAGAAAGGCGAGAAAGGGGTCCGAGAAAGGGGTCAGATTTATTTTATAATATATAAGCTTGTTCTCTCCTTCGTTATGTGCCTAAACCGCCACAAATTGAATACGAAGGTGCGTTCCATCATGTGATGAATCGCGGCCGCGCCAGACAAACTACCTTTAAAATCATCCCTGTACTGGAAGGCCCTTTATACATTGTAAAATAAAAGTGACCCCTTTATCTCGACCCCTTTATCTTCTATTTATTCTCCAGCGCGCCGAGCAAGTACAATAAATGAATGCGAAAAGTAATTGCGGAATTTCGCCGGAAGAGCTTTAAGAGGACTACGGTTTTTCTGAACCCAACGAACTTCATAGGGCTCCAACCCAGAGAGACGACACAGGTAGGTGAGCGTAATGGGATCAAACCAGCAGGTGTGTTCTTCATGTACTGATGGTTTGTTGTATCGCCAGATTTTCCAATTCTGCTTGGAGTAGAACGGATTGGGCGTTGTTATGACTAACGTGCCATTGTTCTTCAGGTGTCTGGCCATATTTTCAAGGAACATGCCGGTGTTTGGTAAATGCTCGATAATCTCACCCGCGACAATCGTGTCGAACTGCTCTCCAAGATCCATGGAAACAACATCTGCAGTTTGAGTGTCGAAGCCTTGTTTTCGAAGTATGTCCACCCCGTCACTATCAATATCGACACCCAGGGTATTGCCGTTGGCATCACAGATTTGCTTAAACAAGGAACTGGCAACTTTATTCTCGATCTGACTTTTCGTATCACGCTTTTCACGGCGAGAATCAACAACGCCCATATCCAGGATTCTGCCGTTTCTAATGAGCGGCATGATGACATCCATCCTATCCGTAACGGTTTCAGCGTAAGTGATCGAATTATTCATCAGTGCAGGCGTCTTGGATCGAGTATAGGCAACATTAAAACTCCTTTTTCAACCAAATCCAACTTACATCGTGAATAACTGGAATAAAGGGTCGGCGTAAAGTCCCGGAGTAAACTCTAATCACTTGTCTCACAAAGAGGGCGAGTCACCCATAATTTCCGCAATCTGCTACCTGAATTTATTAAGACAAGCGCATGAATAGCTAAATGGTATTGATAACAAAACGACTAATAGACGATGGCTCCAAAAAAGGCTTCTGAAAGTGAGAGTACAAAGAAGAATAAACTGTGTTTTCTTCTACCCGTTGATCTATTGAAAGTTGGCTCGTTCGTTTGTTTATTCGGAATTGATTTACTTTCTTCCCTGCAATGTCCCAATTCCAGGGAGAAGAAGGCTGCAAATCACCTTTTCAGGATCGTGACCCGAAGCAAACCCCCGGTCTGGTTTCGGTGGGGCGCAAAGGTGGCAGATCAGGATAGTTGCTTGATCGAATAATCCACCGGCGTGACTGGGCGGAGAACAATTGTGTAGCCCCCTCGCCCCATCCAGCCCCAGATGCGTCAGTATTCTTTCTATGACTTCGGCGGTGCGACGTTTCGTTCTTCTATACTCGCTATAACCTTGACCGGCACCATGCAGGCAATCGCGTAATCTTCTTCGCCGCTTTTCATTGATTTGGTGGGGATCGTCATGAGTTCATGTCCCATGGAGGCGGCGGACCTTAGTGACGGACTATCTCAGCTTTAAAGACGCATATATCAATGATCTAATGAATTCTTTAACACTTCATCAGGTGACAGATTGAATTGGGGAGCGAAAGGCGCCAACGGCGAGCTATTGGGTACAGCTTATCGAATCTTTGTAATCACCGTTTTTGTCGCAGCCATCTTCGGCTGCACGTCAAGCCCCAGGGCAGTCTTCCCCGGCGTGCACCGGATTGGGGATATGAATGTCAACGTCGGACCCGGCTGGACCACCGTGTCGGGAACCTCATCACCGCTCTCCTCATCTTCACGCACCTGGACGTATGACGGCATGGCGCACGATCGGCTGATACTCATCCCGGGCATCAAAAACATAGATGAGATCATAACTGGTCGCGACTCGCAGCAGGCATTACCGGTGTTGCGGCCTGACACACCACAGCACGAACTCGAGGAGCTCGCGCAATTCGTGATTCATACAGTCTATGGCGGCAATGCGACCGTTAGTGCCGAGACCCCGCGCGCGCAAGGGTTTGGCGGACACTCCGGTATCGTATTCGACTTCCACTCCACAAATGCGCAGAGCACTGATTACCGCGGCATCGTGGGGGCATTCAACTATGATGCGCAGATGTACGTGATTATGTTCATCACTACCAATGCGCAATCCCTGGTTAACCACCGTGAAAAAGTAGAGAAGATCCTGCAAAACGTGACGATTTATATGCGTGCGATCGGAACGCCTGGTTGAGCGCGATTTTCTCCTAATCCCGGTTTGCGTTAATCCGGCAATCCAAGTACGCGCTTGGCGATGATATTCAATTGCACTTCTGAACTACCACCTGCAATGGTTAGCGCTTTATCGAATAACCATCGTCTGGTCGTGGTAATTTCTTGGCTCGAGAATTCATCTCCTTCCCATCCGAGGGAACGGGTTCCCATCACTTTGAGTTTAAGTTCATCTTCTGAGCAGGTGAGTTCGGTGCTGTAATATTTGAACATAGAAGTGGCAAAGGTAATCGACTCACCTTTGGCATTTTCCTGTGTGCTGCGTTGAGTGGTTAATTTAAAAGCGCGAGAACGCATTTCGTAGTCGATGATCGAATCGCGCAGAATCGAATCGGCAATTCTATTATCAACCTCACCGATATATTCTTTTGCTATATTTGAAAGTCGATTCGAAGGGTCCGGTGTGCTGGGCCCGCCAATTGATAAACGTTCATGCTGCAGAAGTCTTTTTGCGATGCTCCAGCCACGATTTTCGGTGCCGATACGATCTGCCCTGGGTGCGCGCACATTGTCGAAAAAAGTTTCGCAAAAAGGTGAACTACCGGCGATGAGTTCGATGGGTTTGACGGTGACGCCCGGTGTCTCCATCGAGAACAGAATAAAACTGATGCCCTCGTGCTTGGATGCTTTTGCATCAGTTCTTACGAGACAAAATATCCAATCGGCCAACTCCGCACTTGAAGTCCAGATTTTTGATCCGTTAACAATATAGTCATCACCATCTGCCACTGCTTTTGTTTGCAGTGAAGCCAAGTCAGAACCAGCACCGGGTTCTGAATAACCCTGGCACCAACGAATTTCACCGCTTGCTATTTTCGGCAGGTGCCTGGCTTTTTGATCATCGTCACCGAGTTCCAGCAGAGTCGGGCCAATCATGGCAGTACCCATGCCAACCAGTGGCAGGGGGGCCTTGATCAATTGCATTTCTTCGGTCAGTATTTTTGCTTGTTCGACTGATAATCCAGCGCCACCATAGATTGTTGGCCACGAAGGCACCGTATAACCCCGTTTCACACAATGACCAAACCAGGTATTAAAATCTGCGTCGTTGATCGTTTCTTTACTTCCGCCTGCGTAGGATATCCCTGAGCCGCGAATGCTTTCCGGGCAGTGATCGGCTAGCCATTGCCTTGTCTCTTGCTGGAATTTTTCTAGTGATGCCATGCGCACTTCCCGTTATCAGACCAATTCGTAGCAACATAAAATCATGAGTGTCAGGAAAAGTCGAATCGTTTAAGCATGGGTAGAATTCATCCGGAAAACTCCATGAGATGCTCATTTTTTAGTTTGACGTAATGACCCGCCGTATAAGTAAAAAAGGTCATTTCTTTTTCGGTTGGTGCGCGTGCCTTACGGCAAGGACTGCCGAAATAGAGAAAGCCGCTCATGAATGAGACAGTGAGTTAAGATAGAAACACCACGGAGCGGAGACAACCCGAGACGATTCAATGGCTCTGGATGGTAATCATTGGATTAACGGTATTAACGGGCCACTACTATATACCGAGGGCAATGCTCCAATTATTCGACCCCAAAATTTCAGATGGTGGAAACACGGAAGGACTTGAGGGCGTTAGCTTTGTCTGAGTACCCCCTCAAGCCCCTCAAATGCAAATGGATTTAGGAATTGACGTTGCCAGAAGAAATCACGCTCTGTCTGGTTCAATTCTGCCAGAGTGCAAACATCTTTCCAGTTATTTTGAATGACTTCAATTTGTTCCTTCATGGTAGAGATAGCATCTTGATCCTCAACGAGGAAGTGCCGCGCAGCTTCTAATGCTGAGATCAACTTTGCTGAGCGATTGTTTCCGGCAATCAACATCGCCTGAGAAGCTTCCCTGCCAACCCTGTTTTGAGGGCATATATCATAGGCAGGTGTAAGAGAGTATTGCCTGCCATCCCAAAAGGCTGCATGGTTTCTTGCGTGATCATCGTTGTTGCCACACAGGATATTAAATACAAGACGAGCAAATAATTCTTGTAGTGCGATCCGGGGATTGTTGAACTGGCGTCTGATGATTTCAGCGAAGTCCTCATAGGAAGCGTAACGCGCCATCATTTCATCGAGCTTTAGCAATGTTAAGGCTGATTGCATCATTCGGCGCTGCCAACCTTCCTTTGTTCTTTCGCGGTCAAAACGCTCGATCAACAACACATCTTTGTTCATGGCTTGCGTTAACTCAACAGCGGCGACATCAAGGCCGCAAAGTTTTGCTAGATGCATTGCTAAAAATTCACCTTTTACGATATTGTAGGTATCGCTTTGAAGCGGAAATTTGGCGATGAATTTCCTCTGACCACTGGTGATGAGTGCCTTAGGACGAGCCCCGCCAATAGAACTTCCATGCTGCAAAGCCTGATCCAGCTCAGAAGATAGCGGGATGCCTTCTTCGACCCTTTGCGCTGAACTTATCAGTTCTTCGAGGCTAGCGCCCTCATGGTGACGCGGTATGTACTCAGTTGCCGAGCTCTGAAAATCTAACGCGCCAATACGGTCTGAGCCGGACTCCAAGAAATAGGTCAGCTCATCCAGCTCTGCGGTTTCTGCAGTGCTGCCGCTAGCGCCGACCAGCGTGTTCAGTATGACGCGCCGGCCCCAGGCATCTGGTGAGCCATCGCGAAGACAGCCTGGGAGGCTTAATCCGTGCAGCGGAAATTGTCTCCCTGAACGCAACGGAAGCTCTTCCTCAGAAATGGTGATCGCGTTGTTTCTAGCGAGGTAGCTTTGACCATAAAGAAAGCTAAGTCCGGCTTCCTCTCTCATTAGTCGGCCAGCAACAACCGGCTCTGTCTCGCCTGGGAGCCAGATCCAGACATAAGCATCACGAGATGGTTTAGAAGTCATCGTCTACCTTCGACTTCCGTCTATGGATGCTCTTAGGGAGTAGTGATAAGAGCTCCTCGGTATGCCTGATTTTCCGTTCTAATGACGTACTTTGCGTCAGTGTTTGGCTGTTCGTTTCAGGCGCAAAGAGGGGAATCCCAACAATGCTGGCGAGTTCAAAAACCAATCCGATTTCTCCGCCCAAGTCACCAGCTTCTGCTTTTTGCACGGTCGTGCGACCTACACCAGCGCGCTCAGCCAGCTCCCGCTGACTCCATTGTTTTCTCTTGCGCGCAAGCCTTATGTGCTGACCTAGAAGCCGGACAGCTTGCTCCGCATATTTTGAGTAGACTCTTTTTCTTGGCACTTTTTAAAGAACGCCTGTAAATGCAGGCATATTCCAATATTTTACATTTAGTTACATGCACTAAGTTAATTGTGTTTTGGAAACATGTCAAGACAATAGCGCATGTAATAATCGGCATAAGGCATTTATATGCATGCAATTACAAGCATTATTTAGGGCGCGCACCCGATTAGTTCAGCTTGCATATAAGTAATGAATTATCAAAAGTCTATGAGCGACACAGTAACGCTGCTTGTTAATACTGATCTTCCCCCGAAATACTGGACACGGGGTTAAGAATTATGGACCTATCGACTTCTTGATCCATCGTGTGAAGTACTACCGTTTTGACTTAATACCCGTGCGTTCGCTGATGCACCGCGAGAGTGTCACTTCCTGAAGTCGGGCTCTCTTTTTTCAAGGAACGCCTGCACGGCTTCCTTGTGTTCACTGGACCGATAGGCTATCGCCAGTGCCTCACCCTCGCGTTTTTGTACAAGATCCAGATCTGTCTCGCTGCCATTTTCTGACAACAGTTTTTTTATCATCCTTAGCTGTGGGGATGGGTTGGATGCGATCTCCCTTGCCAGACTTTTTGCCTTGTCCATTAGCTCATCATCCGGCACCAGGTGATTCAGCAGTCCGAACTCGTTAGCTTCTGCTGCACTGTACAATTTCCCGGTAAGGCAGACTTCACTTGCCTTGCCAAATCCAATTCTCTGGACTAATAAATGGGAGGAAGCAAGTTCAGGTACAACACCCATTTTCACAAAGGCAAACCCGAATCGTGCACTTTCAGCGGCAATGATGATATCGCAGGGTAATATCATGGTTGCACCCACTCCGACGGCAACACCATTGACTGCAGCAATCACAGGCTTGCTTTCCCTTAGTAGATTAACCCAGCCAGTTGCCCGCTCTGAGTCACCATCCAGATTTGATTGAAAGGTATCCCTCATGTCGGCACCAGCGCAAAATCCACGTCCAGCCCCGGTGATGATGATTGCGCCTATATCTGGATTGTCATTCGCCTGAATAATCGAATCAGATAGTTCCCTGTTCATTTTATGAGTCCACGCATTTAGGCGTTCCGGTCGATTCAGGGTCAACACCAGGAGGTTGCCATCAATTTCACTCGTTATCTGTTCGTATGCCATTTCAAGAACTCCAATCCAATATCTGATCTGCTGATGATTACCCGCCTTGACTTTAACTGCAACCACGGGCTGCTTTGCCATGCCCATGCCAAACGACAAGATCCGTACATTCGATGCAAGGGCTGCGGGCGTCGCGACTAAAAATCAGAAATGCCTGAACCCCGAACCCAATTACGGGTTCAAATAGTCAATGCTAGTTTACATGCTTCCCTTTGTTGCAATCGGTTCCAATAGGCTTTGGCATTCTCACACCCATCCGAAGGCGCTAACCTCTCACACAAAAATACAGAATACCCAAGCATGATATCCGCTGCCGAGAATTCCCCTGCAATATATTCCTTGCCTTCAATCGCATCGTCCACAGCTTTTAAACACAACCTCGACCGTGAACGCATTTCATCAATGGCTTCCTCGGAAACACCTGATTTCCCAAAAACACGGTTGTGGTTAACAATTTCACCTAACGGGCGAGCAAATGTCGCTTCTGCAAACCAGGACCACTGTAGATAAAAAGCGTGTTCATGTGTACCCGGTTTTGGCTGTAGCTTTCCCTCACCATATCGATCAAGGATGTATTGCACCATTGCACCGGATTCAAACAGGGTCAGCTCCCCATCAATCATGGCGGGAACCTTACCTACCGGATTGATTTTTCGCCATTCCGGACTCTCCCGAAACTCAGGAGCGAAAGATATTGCTTCAATCTCGTAGGGCACGTTCAATTCTTCGCAAGCCCATATGACTCTCAAGGATCGAGTTCCGGGAACATGGTAGATTTTTATCACATAGAGCTCCTGTTTGGATTTCATCCAGCGAAGGATGACGATATTGTCTGATTTACTGTCAGCAGTTCGGCTCTACATCGGTTGTGCTCTTCCCATGGTATCCAGTGCCTCACGCTTAACCTCATCAACCAGTTCAGGATCCTTGGATGCCTGCAGCCGACCACTCTTAGTTGAATACAGTTACAAGTGTCACCTATGCCCGGGACTTTATCGCAAGTCTTGCGGCTTCGGGGAGGTATCATTTTACCTCAATAGAAGCACGGAACGCGCTTAATGTCTCAGCCGATGCTACAAAACTAGCGTTAAATCGCCTGACTCGGCAGAGCCGGATCGCCTCACCGGGGCGAGGATTCTATGTCATCGTCCCACCTGAATATCGTTCGCTGGGTTGTTTGCCCGCCGATCAGTTCGTCCCGGCTTTGATGGACCAGCTAGAACAACCATATTATGCAGGGCTGCTCTCGGCGGCGCAGTACCATGGTGCAGCTCACCATCGCCCGCAGGAATTCCAGGTTCTGGTATGCAAACCTCGACGCCCTATTCATTGCGGCAGAATACGGGTTTCTTTTCTGATGCGTAAGAATTTGAGTGACGTGCCGGTTCAAGGGTTTAATACGCTGCGGGGCACGGTGCAGGTATCAACGCCGCTTGATCTTGTCGGCTACAACAAGGCAGTGGGTGGTATTGATCAGGTCGTTATCATTCTTTCAGAACTCGTTGAGCAAATCGAACCAGAAAAGCTGGCACAAGCAGCGCGAATAGCACCCGTCACCTGGTCACAACGGCTAGGGTATTTGCTTGAATTGATTAATGCCGAGGAAAAGTCTTCTGCCCTGAAACGTTACATCAAACTGTCGCTCTGCTTCCAGATTATTCTGACGAATGTGCCGTTCGAAATCTGGATTGGAAACTTCTCATTAATGTAGACGTAGAGATGGAATTTTGATCCCGCGTGACTACATTACTGAGTGGCGCGCGATAGCCTCATGGGTGCAGGATTCGCAAGTGGAACAAGACCTTGTTATTAGCCGCGCCCTGGTTGTAATATTCCAACATCCATTACACGGGAAGTCCTTGACCCATGGCTAGGGGAATCACGATGGAAGCAGACCGAAGGACGTGTCACACTCAATTATAATTTTGAATCTGAAGATTTACCGGTACTTCAATTGAGATTAAAGATTGAAATTAATACTCGCGAGCACTTCTCCGTGTATGGTTTGGCGAAGGTACCGTTTTAGTTCAAAAGTACAGGCCGGGTTAAACCTGAAATGGGGAAGGAGACATGTAATGGACGTGATGCAGTACAGACTCAATGGCGATGTTACCATCATGCGATTCGATGATGGTAAGGTCAATGCAGTTGGTCATGCCTTCGTAGATGCGATGAACGAAGGACTGGACCGAGCTGAGAAAGAATCAAAAGCGGTAGTCATCATAGGTCGGCCAGAGCGATTTTCCGCCGGATTTGATCTGTCGGAATTTAAGAAAGGTCCAGAAGCTGCACAAGCGCTATTGAAGAAAGGATCTGAAATGTTCCTGCGCATGTATAGTCATCCGCAACCACTGATCGCGGCATGCACTGGACATGCAATCGCAGCCGGTGCGTTTCTTCTGCTCTCCTGCGATACACGGATCGGCACACTGGGTGATTACAAAATTGGGCTCAACGAAACAGCCATTGGCATGAACTTTCCGGTATTTGGTCATGAACTCGCGAGGTCACGAATTTCCAAGCGACACCTCACCGCAGCGTTGATTCAGTCGACGATGTATAACCCTGAGAGCGCCATTGATGCAGGTTTTCTGGACGCGGCCGTTGAACCCGGAGATCTTGAAAAGCGCTGCCTCGAGGTCGCTGCTCAACTCGCTTTACTTCCCGGCGCCGCCTATGCAAAAAATAAACTAGACGCCCGAGCAATCAGCCTGCAGAGGATCAGGGAAAGTATTCAATGATCAAATTCTATACAGCAGCAACCCCAAATGGTTGGAAGGTCGCAATGGCGCTGGAAGAAATGGGAATCGAATACGAACTCATATTAGTCAACCTTGGCAAGGGTGAACAACACACGTCAGACTTTCGAAAACTCTCGCCCAATGGTCGTATTCCTGCAATACATGACACTGAAACAAATATCCGAATGTTTGAGTCTGGCGCCATTCTTTTGTACCTCGCCGAGAAAACGGGGCAACTCATGCCAACAGAATTAGAAGGTCGATATAATGTGATGCAATGGTTGATGTTTCAAATGGCAGGCATTGGACCCATGCAAGGTCAGGCTGTATCGTTCATACGTTACTTTCCTGAGGAGGTCCCGCAGGCCATAAGCCGTTTTGTTAACGAGACCCGCCGCCTCTACGAAGTGCTGGATAAGCAACTTTCACTACATGAATACATTGCGGGTGAATACAGCATCGCAGACATTGCCAACTACGCCTGGATACGCAGCCACAAGTGGGCACGAGTTAGCGTCGAAGGACTCCCACATCTACAGCGTTGGATGGACGTCATGTTAGCCAAGCCTGGTATTGTCCGTGGCTGCAATGTTCCCCCTTCGCCCGGCAAGGCCGATCTGGTGAAGAAAGGTGGAGCAGCGATCGTAACGCAATAAGAATCCTGCTGTTTAAACTTTTTCAAGCCATGATCCACTACGATTGACAATGTTTCTCTATGTCTGATCACCTATATTGCAGGAGAGGATATGGGCCGTCGTCCAGAGAATATTGACAAGCGGGGTGAGATCTCATGGGCGGTTCGAAGCGCCTAAGCCACGCCCTGGTCCGGTCCATGGTTGGAAAAACAGGCGATGGAGCACTATGATATTACCTTTAACGAACTGATTCCATCATGTCTGAACTGCTAACGGCGGAAGAACTCTGCTTTTTTAAAACCTACGGATATCTAATTAAGCGCAAAGCAGCTGACCGCCTACACACAGATGGCCATCCGTTTCACCTGGGCATTGTTTGTCTCCTGGAGGACAATCCTCCTGATGCAGGCGCGTTTAAAGTATGGCCGGGAAGTCACCGTCGCTTCTACCCTCTCTTTCCAATGCAATATGATCAGGCGCGCATCCCTTTCTACGATCATTTGCCATCTCGCAAGGGGCTAATTCATCCGCATGAATACATGGATGAAGTCGCCAATGTGGAGGCAGACACGCCTCCTGTCGATTGTTATGGAGACGCAGGTGATATTGTATTCTGGCATCATCGACTCGGACATATGGCGGGCCACAATCATGCATCGCCACCTACTATTCGTCAGGCTGTTTTATATGATTTCTGCAAAACGGATCTGGATGATTTACGACTCACTGCTCCACAACCACATATGTGGACCGATTGGGGTGATGACTTACGCCAGGCTGATGTACCTGTGTCCAAACAATTTGCTGCGGAACAAAGGTTGCCAATTTCACTGATCGAGTCAGCGAGATCAGAGTAGAGAGGTCCATTGCTAATCAGGGGTGAAAGGATGTAGCTTGTCACCTTAGAAATTCACAAAAGGTAGATGGAATGTTGAAATTACACTTTGCACCAAATTCTCGAGCAGGCCGAATAGTCTGGTTACTTGAAGAACTCGGCTTACCCTATGAGATCAATAAGATGGCCTTTCATCCCAGGGATCTGAAGTCTGATGAGCACCGTGCCCGGCATCCCCTGGGTCGCATCCCCGTGCTCGAAGACGATGATGTGAGTATCTACGAGTCCGGCGCTATCGTTGAGTATATTCTGGAGCGCCATAAGAACGGTGGACTTAAGCCTGCGGTCCAGTCAGAAAATTATCCAATGTACTTACAGTGGTTTCACTTTTGTGAGGGAATGATCATGCCGCCGATTAACACCATCGTTGTGCAGACTATATTATTGCCACCGGAACGCCGGGATGAAACCGCCCTGGGTCAAGCACAGAGACTGTTAACCAAGTCACTGGCACCAATAAACGATGCTCTCGAAGGCAAAGATTATCTGATCGGAGATTTTTCAGCCGCGGATATCATGCTAGGCCACGCTTGTTTCATGAGCAATCGACTTGGATCTGTATCTGAAGACATGATGAACTTAAAAGCTTACGTAGGTCGTATCGAGGCAAGGCCAGCATTTAAGCTTGCAATTGAGATGACATAACTCCTGATCAATATCAATATGACTTCGGCAGAGTGTCCTCGTCAGTGTGGGAAGTCCAAACGCTGGAAAGAAAGCGCTAACCCTGCAGACATTACCATCGATTGCGGAGCAACGCCTGTCACTTGCCAGCAATGCCAATGTCATTGTTGAACTTAAATCCCCCTATAGCGATGGTACTACTCATGTCGTTTTGGGTCCGTTAGAATTCTTGGCAGGTTGGTGTCGCTGGCCTCGCCGGCCGCGTACGAAGCCAAGAGCCAACCTCACCAGGTTTCATGGCGTGTACTCATGGGGCGGCCTTCCGCCAAATAGTAAATTACGCAAGCAAATCGTTCCCGAAAAGCTAATTCTAGCTGAAGCTGGATTCAACCCCGCTGCACATAAATCAGGATTAAAACGCTATGGTATGTTCTGGGCACAGCGATTGAAGCGTGTGTTCAATGGGGCGGCCATCCGATAAAAATAGAGAAATGTGAAAAGTGTGGTGACAATGCGGAACACCGCCCGGTAGGTCATTGCGTGCATTCGAAGATCCAAACGTAATTGCCGATGCGTCGGACCTTTTAATACCAAAACATCTTGGTCTGGATGCGGAAACTGGCCTGCACAATCGTTCGCCGCCCACTGACCCCAGTGAATTATTCAATCAAGTTGCTACCCTGATCTGACGCCTTTGCGCCCCACTGAATCCACATCAGGGATTCACTTCGGGTCTTTATCCTGAAATCATGATTTGCAACCTGCTTCTCCCCGCGATTGGAGTATTGCGGGAAAGAAAATAAGACAATTCTTTGTAAACAATCGAGTCACCCAAATCTGGTAGATTATCGAGCAGAAGAAAACGTGGTTAATTCGACTTATACTTTGCAGATGGCTTATTGTCAGTTGCCACATTGCCCGACGAGGCACTCTTTAATCCTAACGATAATCCTGACCGACAGTATCTGTATGAATCCGAAAACCATGAGCTCGAGATATTACAATCAAACCAATGAGATGGTACATTCAAAGAAGTCACTTCATTTTTGAAGCCGTGCAGGCCTTGCGGCGCACAGCAATGATATAATGGATTCTCCTTTTAGAATTTTCTGTTAGTAACTCAAATATGGAATACATCTGGATAGTCGTCGCGTTTGTTTGTGGATTCCTGGTGAAACAAATAGGCCTTCCTCCGCTGGTTGGATATCTTGCAGCCGGGTTTGGCCTTCATGCGCTGGGTGCAGAGCCCGACGACTCGATTTCATTCCTGTCCGATCTGGGCGTCACCTTGTTGCTGTTTACGATCGGCCTGAAGCTCAATATCAACAATTTGTTCAAGGCAGAAATCTGGGCCGGCGCGACAGGCCACATGGGCGCGATCGTACTGCTAACAACAATAAATAGTCTTATCCTGGGTTACTTTGGATTTAAATTTTTCGTCGGACTTGAATGGGCCACGGCTGCGTTGATTGGTTTTGCGCTAAGTTTTAGCAGTACCGTGTGTGCCGTAAAGATTCTTGAAGACCGGGGCGAAATGGGATCGCGCCATGGTCAGGTAGCCATCGGTATTTTAATTATCCAGGATATTGCGGCTGTGGTCTTTGTCTCTCTCGCCACGGATGAGTCACCCTCGTGGTGGGCACTGTCCTTATTCCTTTTGCCCCTCGCGAGACCACTGGTATCAAAACTACTCCAACTCTGTGGTCACGGTGAGCTGTTGCCGCTGGCGGGACTCTTCCTGGCTGTTAGTGGCGGCGAATTGTTCGAACTGGTTGGGCTAAAAGCTCACTTTGGCGCATTGGTCGTTGCAGTACTGATAAGTGGTGATGGAAAAGCAGATGAACTCGCGAAATCACTACTCGCGTTCAAAGATCTTTTCCTGATTGGATTTTTCCTGTCTATCGGTTTCACCGCACTACCCACTATCGATATGTTAGGTGTGGCGCTCATTATGGCGGTTGCTCTCCCCGTTAAAGCAGGTCTGTATTTTCTTTGGCTCACTCGCCTGAAACTTCGTAGTCGTAGTGCTTTTCTCGTCGCATTAAGTCTGGCGAATTACAGTGAGTTTGGCCTGATAGTTTGTTCGGTCAGTGTCAGCTATGGAATATTGGCGGAACACTGGTTGGTTATCATGGCGCTTGCGGTCGCATTTTCCTTTATTTTTTCCAGTATTATCAATGTCTCAGCCCATGGACTGTATGCAAGGTGGAGAAAGGGGATAAACTACTTTGAACGGGTCGATCGCCTGGAAGAGGACATCTATTCACAACCGGGTGATGCGACGGTCCTGGTGATAGGTATGGGGCGTGTCGGCACTGGTGCTTACGATATGTTTGACGGCGTCCTGGATAAGAAAGTATGTGGCATTGAGGTTGATCGAGATCGTGTTACTTCTCACTGCAGCAGCGGTCGGCACGTCATCGCGGCTGATGCAGAAGATCCTGAATTCTGGACTCATGTCAATCTGGATGCCATCAACCTGATTATGCTTGCCATGCCAAATTACCTGGATATTCTGGAAGTCGAAAAACAACTTCAGCAGGCTGGTTATCAGGGTAAAACAGCAGGTATTGCACGATACGAAGATGAAAAGGAAAAACTCCTGGCGTCAGGAATTGATGTTGTGTTTGATTTCTACCTGGAAGCGGGAGCCGGTTTCGCTGATCAAAGTATTCAGCTGTTAAAGTAGCGGCAACAGCAAGTGGTTAATATTTATTTGTTTGGGGCATCCAATGAAAAAACAGAGCATAAATGAATATGTTGCGCCATGGGAAAAAGCATTCGATCGGGTATTGACGCCGCTCGAAGAATTCATCCACAGGCAAACCACCAGCGGCATGCTCCTGATGTTATGTGCCATCACCGCGTTGGTGATAGCCAACAGCCAGTGGTATGAGTTGTACCTGCGTTTGTTGGAGATGACCTTCTCTATCGGAGTACCCGGTTTCGAACTATCAAAGTCGATACATCATTGGATCAATGATGGCTTGATGGCGATCTTTTTCTTCGTCGTTGGATTGGAGCTCAAACGAGAAATTCTGGTAGGGGAACTAGCCGACCCGAAACAGGCAATTCTCCCCATCGTTGCCGCCCTGGGAGGAATGGTGGTGCCTGTTTTAATTTACATCGCTTTCAATCCTGCTGGGCATACCCTTGATGGGTGGGGTGTACCCATGGCAACTGATATTGCCTTTGCACTCGGAGCGCTTGCCTTGCTGGGTAACCGGATACCAAAAAACCTGCTGACATTCCTGGTGGCAGTGGCCATTATTGATGACCTGGGCGCGGTGCTTGTTATTGCCTTGTTTTATACAGAGACAATTAACTTGTTCGCACTGGTCGTTGCAGCATTCACGTTGTTGTTGTTAATCAGCATGAATCTGGGAGGAATACGCCGCTCATTGCCGTATATGCTGTTGGGAGTCGTACTCTGGATCGCCACCTTGAAGAGTGGTGTTCACGCGACGCTCGCGGGAATCTTTTTGGCTTTTACGATCCCCATGCGTCCGAAGTATGACCCGGAACGGTTTCTGCAGCACATTAACGAAATGGTTGAACGTATTAGCCAGACATACCGGCGCGATGAAAATATTGTGAAGAACGATGAATTACGTGCCCAGGTCCATGCGCTGGAAGAGGGGGCCCGGTTGGTGCAGGCGCCGGCCCAGATGCTCGAAAGAACTTTCCATCTTCCATCCGCCTATATTGTTATCCCGATCTTTGCACTGGCGAATGCCGGGATACCAATCGACTGGTCGTCACTTGGTACCGTTATTACACATCCCGTTTCGCTGGGTATTACACTTGGGTTGGTTCTGGGTAAACTGATTGGTATTGCGGGTTTCTCCTGGGTTGCAGTAAAAATAGGGATGACATCATTGCCAGACAATTTGAATTTCAGGCATATTGTAGGTGTGGCCTTGATGGGCGGCATCGGATTCACCATGTCTATCTTTATTGCCGAATTGGCCTTTGCCCATCACGCCCAGGATCTGCTGATGGCTAAATCCGGCATTCTCGTTGCATCAATTCTGGCGGGGGTGACGGGATTTCTGTGGTTGTATTTCACCAGTGGGAAAAATATAGAGGTTGATTAAACGGGAACCGGCATGTTGAAAGCACCTGCTCTGGTGTCGCTCCAAAGTCACGCCGATGACGAAATACAGGTGTCCAGATCTTTCAGAATGCCATCCTTGATGTTATAGATCCATCCGTGGACGGTAAGTTCTGCACCCGTTCTCCACGCATTCTGCAAGATAGTTGTGCTGCTTAAGTTGTTCACCTGCTCTTTGACATTGAGTTCACAGAGCCGGTTTAACCTGTCCTCCCGGCTGAGTCCGTCCAACTCATCAGCATTAAATCGGTATACGTCTTTGATGTGACGCAACCAGTTATCAATGAGCCCGTGTTCCCTGTCGTCCATTGCCGCATCGATACCGCCACAACCATAGTGACCACATACAATGATATGTTTTACCTTTAGGACGTCGACCGCAAATTGTATTACAGAAAGACAATTCAGGTCCGTATGAACGACAAGATTCGCGATATTGCGATGAACAAAAATAGCGCCTGGGGGTAAATTGACGATCTGGTTTGCCGGTACCCGACTATCAGAACAACCAATCCACAAATATTCAGGATCCTGCTGTTGGGACAAATGTAGGAAAAAGTCCGGGTTTTCCTTCTTGATTGCATTTGCCCAGGCTCGATTCTGGTCAAAGAGATGTTTTAGATTTTTCAATCCGGGTTTACTCCACTATTCTTAAGTGTCCTGGAATGTTTTTCAGCCAAGTGCCGTCTCAAACAGCACTAATAAACGACTCCAGGCTCTCTCGGCCTGCGCCTCGTTGTAAACCCGGGAGTCGGGTGGACACCAACCGTGCATCGCCCCTTCATAGACTTCAATTTCCGCAGGCAGGCCCGCTTCGACATAGGTTTTTCGTAAGATATTTTTAGCTTCAGGATCCCGCTCGTCATCATTTTCTGCGATGGCGAACAGAAATTGTGCTTTCATCTGTGCTACCAACAGGTGCGGACTATCTGGCTTGTCAGTAACCAGACGCCCGCCGTGAAATGAGGCGCCAGCGCCAATTCTCTCGGGAATAGCCGCCGCTGTCCGCATGGTAAAAGGCCCGCCCATACAGTAACCGGTCGTGCCGATCTTTTTATTCGTATCAACCGCGGGCTGTGCATCCAGGAAGCTAACGAAAGCGCGGGCATCTGTGGTGGTGGTTGCGGCTGATAGCGCTCGTGCATAAGGCAGGACGGTATTGCGAATGGATTCATCTTGAAAACTTGCACCTTCAGGTATGACCGGTGCCTTTGCATTTCGGTAATAAGGATTAACCACTAACACAGAATAACCGGATTGAGCTAATCGTTTTCCCATGGACCTGAAGGCTGGACGCAATCCCAGGATATCCGGCCAGATAATCACGCCTGGATGTTTTCCGCTTGACGGGTGTACAAAATAGCAGTCTGCCTCGCCATCGGGTGTTCGTACAATGACATTGGTTTCGAGCACGTCGGCCGCGTTGGCAATACCCGGTAATATCATGGTAACCGCGGCGGCAGCGGTTAGCTGGTTGAATGCACGGCGGGTCAAGCCTGCTTGTTGTTGAAGGTATTTATTATTCTCGGCTACAGTATCTTCATCACACATGTTTTGCTCCTCTACCTGGATTGATTCAGGATGGTGGTGACTTCATTTGGTTCCGGGAAACGCCCGGTTTCGTATTTTGAATAGATGAGGTGTCCATCCGCGACCACATCAAAAATTCCCTTACCCTCGGCAAAGAGCTCGGTTTCCACGCCGAAGTTTTCTTTTAGTTCTGCAGCCAGACTGACCGCTTCGGGCTCATAATTTCATTGTGCACAGTAATGAATTTCTGTCTTCACTGGTCGTTCTCCTAACTCAATCAAACAAGATTTGTTTACTCATTCTAGCGTTATAAAGGCTTTCTGCCCACAACAAGCCAAAGGGGATCAGCGCCAGGTGGCGACCGGTCAATAATTTCAATATCGAAGTGTGCGTTGGTCTGGTTCATGTAGGCAGAAACCAGTTTACAACGGTCTGCCGGGGGCAAGAACTGAAATGCATAAATTGCTTTGCTGGGGAACAATCGATGGGACATGGCAACGATGCATCTCCCTCCAGGTGAAAGTACCCGATCAATTTCGGCGAAAACCTCGAGTGGCCGGATGAGATACTGGATGGACACAGCGATCATCACCGCATCGAAACTTTCATCAGCATACGGCAGGGTTGCTGTCCGATTGAGATTCTGGATGGTGAAATCGTTGAGACGAGGATTGCTTTGCATTTCTTCATGATTCATCCCGAGACCGGACACGTGTCTGTATCCGATTTCGTTTGGAAGATGTGAGATCCAGGAAGACATGAGGTCAAGCAGCCTATCGGAAGGGGATAATATTTCCCGATAGAAATGGGTGATATTCGAAATGGTTGCGTCATCAATATGAGTCGTAAAACGTGGTAATGCATAAAACGCTTCATCCGGCGCCTCGTCTTCCCGGGTGAAGAACCGTTCGGGTAAATCCAGTTTACTCATACTGATTTAGCCATTCGTTAAATTTCGGTGTTCGTTTCTCGCGAAATGCCGAGACGCCTTCCCGGGTGTCCGGATGATGATCTGAAATAGCCGTCTTCGAGGCAATTTCTTCGCAGGCTTGTTCGAAGCTGAGTTCGCCCGCCTGGTATACAGAGCGCTTCAGCAATCGCATGGATACTTGTGGTCCATTGGCCAGTTCTTTAGCCAATTCAAATGCTGCATTTCTAAGTTCGCTACCTGGAACCACCTCATTGACCAGACCAAGTGCCATTGCCTCGTCAGCCGATACAATTCGCTTTCTCATCACAAAATCCATTGTTTTGGCGACGCCCATGTGCTGGACCAACAAATACTGTCCACCTTCATCAGGCAATAAGCCAAACCTCAGGGTGGCGCTGCCAAGCCTGGCTTGCTGGGCAGCTATTTTGAAATCACAGGAGAGGGCAAGAGAGAGACCCGTTTGTATCGCGATACCATTAATGGCGGCGATGGTGAGTTTATCCAGGCTGCGAATGGTCAGATTCAGGGCCTGTGAAATATGTCGAAGACCGTTGTAGGTGCCGATGGGTGTGTCATGGCCCGGTGGAATAGGGGGCATTAGCGCGTTAGCCTGTGCTTCACCCTTACTGTATGCGTTGAGATCATCTCCCGCGCAGAAGCCGCGTCCCTGGCCGATAAATACGATAACCCTGACGGCGTTGTCCATCTGCGCCTGGGTGAGGGTCTCAATGAGGTCACGCTTCTTGGCAGTGTTCATGCCATTGAGCTTCTCCGGCTCATTGAATTCAATCCACACGATACCTGGCTTCTCCAGCGAAACTTCAAATCCTGTAAACTTACCTGTATCCATGATGCCTCCCGGGCGAATGATTGGAAATTTTTTCACTGTTGTTTTTAAGTGTACCTGCAGCAGAGGATAAATGTACCAGTCCAGTGGTTCCAGTGTGGCCGGGTTTAGCAACAAATAGTTGATTGACAGGAAGGGATTCAGGTATGCCAGGTATTATTGTTGGGGGCGGAATCGTTGGTTTGACGACGGCGTTGATGTTGCACAGGTCAGATATCGCTGTGCGTGTATTCGAGGAAACACCAAAAATAAAAGAACTGGGCGTGGGCCGCGGGGTCTTGATGCCGGGTATAAGGTGCCGCAGTATTCCATTCACATGGGCAGGTTGCAGGTGCTCCTGAAAGAAGAGGTTATCAAGCGCCTCGGAAAAAACGCACTTATTACCAATCGCAGTTTGGTCAGCTTTAAAGACCAGGGTGACGAGGTTCAGGTGACCCTTCAGGCAGAAGATAAGCAGTTGTTCAAAGAAACAGGTGAATTTTTAATCGGTGCAGACGGACTCAATTCTGCAGTACGCAACCAACTCTATCCTGATCAGGGTAGTCCACATTTCGCTGGGTTGATGTTGTGGCGCGGCGCGACGGTAGGCCGTTCATTCTTGTCCGGAAGTACCATGATTATGGCAGGCCATCGCGACCAGAAAGTTGTGGTTTACCCCATTAGCAACGTGGACGAATCAGGCAGGCAACTGATCAATTGGGTGGCAGAATTCAGAGTGCCAGAGGATACGATCCACCGGGATGGCTGGAGTAACGTTGGCGAGTTGCACGAGTTCGCAGACAGGTTTAGCGATTGGAAATTTGCTTGGCTGGATCTTCAGGCCCTGTTTCAGAATGCGGAGCAAATATACAAGTTTCCTATGGTTGATCGTGATCCCATCAAGCAATGGTCATTCGGCAGGGTGACGCTAGCGGGTGATGCCGCTCACGCAATGTACCCCAATGGCTCAAACGGTGCTTCCCAGGGCATCCTTGATGCCGTCAGCCTTGGAAAACATATGAAAGCCCTGACAAATATCGAAACAGCTTTCGCGGCCTACGAGCAGGAGCGACTCCCGCCCACGACCCAGTTAATACATGACAACCGGCAGACCGGGCCGGAAAGAGTATTGCAGCTGGTAAAGGACCGTTGTGATGGTTCATGTGGTCAGGAACACAGTTGTGTTCCTCATGCTGAATTAGAGGAAATTGCCAATGCGTATAAAAGGCTTGCCGGGTTTGATAAAGCTTCAGTCAATGTGGGCGATATAAAGTGAACCTGGAAGTGCTGCCTGGACGTTTTGCCTTTTATTCATTCGAGAGCCTGGAATTGCTTCAACGGCAAGGTTTTAACAATGATGCCTTCATCTGTTCAGTACCGGGAGACTATTCACTAATGGCCCCGGAAGGGGCAGAAGTTAGCGGATATGAAAAAGTTGAGAACAACTGGTGTTGCATAATGATTCCCGGACAAATGGATTTTAGCGAAACTGGCATTGCCGCAATGATCACCACGAGCCTGGCTGATGCGCATATCAGTGTGCTGGTCATGAGTGGATACAAGACAGACTATTTTTTTGTGAAGTCAGATTTACTGGATTCGAGTATGCAGTGCCTGACAGCGGCAGGGCATCAATTTGAAAGATGAACAGATGTCCCTCGCAACTATTCGTAGCGATTGACAGTATTGCGTCTCAGGCGTTTCCAGATTAGTGTTTTGCAGAGTACTATCGCTGGTCTGGCCATGATGGCGAGATTCCTGGGTCGTTGTACTACCCGAGATCGTGATAGGTCGGCAAAGGAGGGCCTTCAGTTTTATTGGCGACGTAAATCCAGAGGTGCTAGCCGAGGCTAACCAAAACTGAGGGCGAAAATAAAGTCATTTGTCCTTTAACTTTCAGCCGCCAATCCATTGTGGGGGCCGAGGAGGATACAGAATAGTTACTGGATCCTGGCGTTGTGATTTCAGAACGATCAGTGACAGGGATCGAGACAAAATCTTTGGGGGATAAGCGTGCTTGCGCGATGGCAGTGGAGGAGGTGCTAACAGCTCACCGCAGCCGATGGTAAAATGCCTCAATTGAAAGACTGAGTGGCAGTATTCGAAGAGAATGCGCTGACCAGTTCATCGCCTGCAATGAACGCCATCTGAAACGAATCTTGCGCGGATATGTTAACTACTATAATAATGATTGCACGCGCCAGGGACTTGCGAAAGAATTGTCTGTTGAGAGGCTGATTTCCAAAATGATCTCAGTATCAAATCGATTGATCAAAACGCCAGGGGTAGGTGGTCTTCACCATTGGTATGAATGGCGTTAAGTGACTTGAATTTCTCCGGATGATTATTTGCGAGGAACAGTTGTTTACAAAAATATGGTTCAATTTTTAGAAAACAAACACACTGAAGAAATTCTGGTAAATTGATAGTCAGAGGCAAAGGTGGTTAATTCGACTTTGTATCTATACTCGCCGTATTTCTGTCTTAACTGTCTTAGTATCCAAGCAAATTACATGCCATATATAGTATCGTTTGGTGTCAAATAGATAGGCAGTTGAATCATAATCGCTGTCTCAAAAGTGTAAACTAAGTCGACGTTTAGGACGTCTTTGTCTCCCTAACCTTATTTCTGTGGGGTGAAATTCTTCGGTAGCTGAACGGTCGAATCCATCTGGGAAAAATCCCACTCGTGTTGAATGATCAATTTTTGATCACCTGCGTTAAACTTGATGCTTGTGATCAATGACTATAGTATCGTGGTTACGGTGCAGTTTCAGGTTGACAGTAACTTGAATTTCCAAATATGGTGCAACATTCGCGGAGCCTACAATTTTTTTGCACCTGTCGCAAAAGCATAGCTTAGGGGAAGTCCTCGGTGGTTTTAGAGTGGGTTTTTTGCTTGATTAACCAGGATCGAACGCTGAATATTTATTCGATTATTCAGGCGCAATTAGCTTGTGTATCGGCTACGCAAACCCAAGCGAATTTTTTCCGCTTTGTCACCTCAATCAAAACATCTCATTTTTTGAACTGCTGGCTAGCCAGCCATGAATTGATGGCTAGGTCGGCAGTCAATTCTGCTCAGCATTCAAATCAGCCTTCACCGATAGGGTCTTGTCACAATGCAGCTTAAGCATGTTCTTTTCGCTTGTCTGATCATGACACTCTCATTCTTGGCCGCTTTCGTCGCTCAGGCAGATATAGCAGCCGGTGACTATGAATTGGTCACTTCGAAGCGAGTAAGTCGAACAAACTTTGAATATACCTATCGCCTTAACGTGATTAACAACGGAGGTAACGTCAGTGGTGTGTCTGCGGCAGTGAGTAGTGCTTCACCTTATACGGTTATTGTTGACGGTGATTTGCAGTTCGATGATATGATCGCAGGAGCAAATACTGTAAGCACTGATACATTCAAAATTCGCCACAACCGGCGTTACCCGTTTGACCCCACCGCTATTACGTTCAATTTTAGTTTTCAGGAAGAACCGACCAGCCCTGATGAGGACCTTGATGGCTTTACCATAGATGATGGTGATTGCGATGACAATAATCCCGCCGTTAATCCAGGTGCCGATAGTGTCCCGAATAACGGTATTGACGAGAACTGCGATGGCAATGATCCCATCGTTGGTCCAGATTTCTCGGTGCGCATTACGTCACCAGCATCGTTAATTACAGTTGGCGCATCTCCAATCCGAATCGCAGGAATGGTCGACGGGCTTTCTACCGTATTGACGGTCAATGGTATTGTGGTGACGCCCGACGGCCAGGGCGAATTTTCTGCCAACGTCGCTTTACAGGAAGGTCACAACATCATCGTTGCGCGGGTCGTGAAGGGTGAGCAACAAGTCACTGATTCCATTTCTGTATCGCTGGATCTGACACCGCCATTTGTCACCATTGAGTCCCATAAGGATGGGCAGGATGTTTATAGTGACGTAATCACCGTGTCAGGGTTGATCAACGATATTGTCCGCGGCACTATTGAAGAAGATCAGGCAATGGTAACAGTCAATGGCATTGATGCAAGCATATCTAATCGCAGTTATGCAGCACGGGACATTCCGCTGGCTGAAGGTCAAAACATTATCACGGTCAATGGTGTTGATCAGGTTGGTAATATCGGTACTGCTGCAATAACTGTTAACTACGTCATTCTCCAGGGTCGTCGCATCGAACTGATTAGTGGTCAGGATCAAACTGGCAAGATCAATGCTGAGCTGAGCTCACCCCTTGTGGTAAGAGTTATCGACGATGCATTGGCACCAGTAGCAAACATTCCGGTTGTATTCCGGGTCACCCAGGGTTCGGGTGCAGTTGGAACAGGCACAGAGGCCGAAGGTCGGGCGGTTGTCGTCGAAACTGATAGTGAAGGTATAGTACAAACCGGATTCAAACTAGGTTCGCGCGTTGGTGCTGCCAATCACAAGGTGCGTGCAAAGGTGGTTGGCTATGATGACGAGATTGTCTTTGCCGCCAACGCGACGGGTAATATCGGCAATAAGATCAGTGTAAATTCAGGTAATAATCAGCGTGGTGCCGTTGGGCAATTGTTACCTGAGGCTTTCGTGGTGTCAGTAACGGACGATGGTGCCAACCTGGTAAGAGATGCTCGAGTAATGTTTGAAGTCACCAGAGGTTTGGGTCAATTGGCTGGTGTAGGTTCAACAGAGTTCGGCAGTAATTTTGAAACAACGACAGACAGCGACGGCAGGGCAACAGTTGAATATAAACTGGGCTTTCTGGAAGGCATTGATGCACAGCGCATCACCGCAA
>Ga0114950_10000409_pt1 | contig 28950 bp, 32 predicted proteins | sample N075metaG_FD_83503 | JGI IMG/M metagenome (GOLD analysis project Ga0114950, IMG submission 83503) | Deep subsurface microbial communities from Kermadec Trench to uncover new lineages of life (NeLLi) - N075 metaG | ecosystem: Environmental > Aquatic > Marine > Ocean trench > Sediment | place...
TACTGCCCGGGTCTTTACAATCTTTCATACACAACGGATTGTTTGTATCAGGTCGGTCATCAACAAAAAAACCATCTTTGTTGGGCATTTCAATGCTGCTGAAACTGGTCTGGTCCAGCACAAAATCATCTTCGACCAGGTCGTTCAGATACAGTACATAGGCGGTAATCGCATAAACTTCATCATCGCTCAGCGATTGCGGCGCGGTGAACGGCATGGCCCGGTGTATGTAATCCCACAAGGTGCTGGCGTACGGCCAGAAACTACCAACGGTTTTCTCAGGCCGGTCTTCGCTGAGACTGCCTTCGCCACCCGCCAACACCGGGTAGCGCCCTACGCCCTCACCAAATGAGCCATGGCAGGATGCGCATTTATCTTCATACATCATCTCGCCATCTTCTACCGAGCCGTTGCCTGCCGGCAGGCCTTTGCCATCAGGCCGGATATCAATATCCCAACCGGCAATTTCCTCAGCGGTCGCCGCCTGACCATAACCATAGTGACCTGCCTTGTCAGCACTGACTGCTGCCTGCAATGGTGTCACAAAAACCACTGCACACAGGGCAATAACACCCGGCAAACCGGCCAATGCGGACTTCCCCATCATCTGTTTAGCTAATCTGGACATTGGTCACCGTCCCGTCAGCATGCAAACGCCAGGTATGTATCGCGTTCTTGTGGTAAATCGAACTGCTGCCACGTGCCTCGCGTAATTGTGTGTAGGTAGGCTGAACATAACCGGTCTCATCCACCGACCTGCTCTGGATCAACGCAGGCCCGCCCTGCCAATCCCACTCCAGGCTGAAGCGGGTTAGTGCCTTGGGTAGCACCAGGCCTTTCAGCCGGGTTGTTTTCCAGCTCACACCGCCATCGAATGAAACATCCACGCGTTTTATCTTGCCGCGACCGGACCAGGCCAGGCCTTCAACCTCGTATAAACCTTTTTGCATCAATGGTTTTTCAGGACATGGGCATGTCACGACCGAATTACATTCCTGTATGAAGCTGAATTTCCGGGCCCGCCCGTCTGCAAGTAAATCCGTGTATTTAGAGGTTTCTTCACGGTGGTACCAGGGCTTGTCGCCCAGTTCGAGTCTGCGCAGCCATTTAACGCTGGTATTGCCTTCCCAGCCCGGGTTGAATATCCGCACCGGATAACCTTGTTCAGGTCGCAACGGCTCACCATTTTGCGCATAAACGATCAAGCTGTCATCCAGTGCTTTGTCCAATGGAATGCTACGGCTCATATGAGAACCATCGGCACCTTCGGCCAGCACCCATTTCGCTTCTGCCTGCACACCCACCTCTTCAAGCAAGGTGCTCAGCAACACGCCGGTCCACTCACAACAACTGAGCATGCCATGGGTGAACTGCAGTGCATCCATCTGCGCAGCCCGCCATTCCATCCCGCCGTTGGCCGGGCACTCTAGAAAACGTATGACCGATGTGCTTGGAAAACGCTGCAGGTCGTCGAGCGTAAAAATCAAAGGCCGCTCGACCAGGCCATGCAACATCAGTCGGTACTCGTCAGGATTAATATCCGGCACACCCGCGTGATAACGCTCAAAAACCAAGCCGCTGGGTGTAATGATTCCATCCAGGTCAGCCAATGGGGTAAAACTGATTGATGCGATCCGGTCAGCTGTCAGCCACGGCACATTGCGGCGCACGATATCGCTTTCAAACGGAGATGGTTTGCCATATGGGTTGGTCAAAACGCCCCAGCCCAGGGTTCGGCTCCACTCCGGCAGGTTGGGTGGCAAATTGTTCTGCGCAGCGCTCAAGGTGGACGCGAATGGCACGCCGGCGATTGCACCTCCGGCCATTACCAGGCCCTTTTTGAGGAAATCACGACGCTTGGACAGATCAACTTTGGCGGCTGCTTGAGCCACATCCCGCATGACCGCTGGACCACTACCTGGTTTTGACAACATTCAAATTCCCGAAGCAATTTTTTGCAGGCAATTTGCCCGCAGATGGTTTATATTAGAAAATCTTAACATAAAAAACAAATTCTGTTTTAATGTAATTAAATAGTGCAAAGGACTTATGAAACCCGTCAGCAATATTTTTAGCGTCATGTTGTTCAGCATAGCCGTTAGCGGCAACGCTGCCATCGGGATCGACGATTGTGCAGTGGCACCGGGTGTGGTTTTGCAGGTGCTTGGTTCCGGCGGGCCGATCGCTGACGACAACCGTGCCTCAGCCGCCTACCTGGTTTGGGTAAACGGACACTCCAGATTTCTGATCGACACCGGCGGTGGCGCCTTTTTGCGTTTTGGTGAAGCAGGTGCCAGCTTTGAAGACCTGTCTCATATCGCGATATCGCATTTTCATACCGATCACTCATCCGACCTCGTGGCATTACTGAAATCCGGATTTTTCTCAGACAGAACAAAAAGCCTGTCCATCAGCGGCCCTGTTGGCGGCGGCGATTACCCGGGCCTGGATGTTTTTCTGCAGCGGCAGCTTGGAACAGGTAACGGCGCGTATGAATACCTGGCCGGGTACCTCGATGGCAGCGGTGGTCTGGTCATGCTGGATATCGTGATGGCAGACCCGGAGACAAACAAGACGATTACCGTATTTACGGATGACGGTGAAGAATTTGAAGTCCTGGCAATTGGCGTGCCACATGGTCCGGTACCCACGCTGGCATATCGAATCAATATCGGCCAACAGAGCATTGTGTTTTCTGGCGATCAGAACGGAAGTTCGGAGACTTTTATTGAATTTGCCCAGGATGCGGATGTGCTGGTTATGCATATGCCGGTTCCGGAAAGTATCTCCGGTGTGGGCAGAAGACTGCACGCACCACCCAGTGTAATAGGTGAAATTGCTGCGAACACAGGTGCCGGAAAACTGGTGCTAAGCCATTTTATGGCGCGCAGCCTTAAAAATATTGAAGGAAACCTGGAAATCATTCGATCCAACTACGCTGGAACGGTGATCCCGGCCGACGACCTGACATGCATTATGGTCAACGGCTAGAGAGTAACGCAAAGGAAAACAGTTAATGTCACTCGATAATATTGATTTGAAGCAAATGGCGGAAGCCGCAAGCCGTGCCAGCAGCCTGATGAAAACATTGGGTCACAAGGATCGCCTGATGATTCTTTGTCAACTGGCTGACGGCGAAAAATCCGTAGGCGAACTGGCAGAAATACTCGACATCCCTCAATCGCCGCTATCACAGCACCTATCCAGAATGCGTGGCGAAAACCTGGTTTCCACACGCAGGGAGGCACAGACGATTTTCTACACACTCAAGGGCGGCGATGCCTCCCGTATTATCGAGGTGCTATACGACTTGTACTGCAACCCCGAAGCCTGTTCTGCCTGAATGCAGAAACGCTGTAACTTTTTTAATGCAAATTCACCCCTTCAATCATTCAGTGCTGGCATTTTGTTCGCGATTCTTTATATTAGAAATGTTATACATTATGTTTTTATAATTTAAAAGTAAGAATCATTAGTATTTAATAAATGATAAACGACCATTGTTTTCAGAACGTAAACTGAGGAACCACCATGTAGTTTAAGAAATTACGTCAACTCACATCATTTTAAACCGTGTTGCTTGCAACCGCCCCGGTTTAGGCGACCAACGGCTACTTCACCCACGGCATCGGCACCAACAACAAGTCAATGGTCGGTTCGGGCGTCGCGATGCCAGAAAACGTGATATCTATTGCCAACAATCCCGCCGCGGCATTGAAAACCGCCGGCAAGTTCGACGCCGGTCTCGCTGTTTTCAGCCCGAAACGCCATTATGAAAGCCCCGACAGCCTGGCAAATGGGCAGGGTAGTGCATTCACCATTGGCCCGAATGATATCGACAGCTCAAATAATTATTTCTACATCCCTGATGTTGCAGGGAGTTGGAAGATCAACGACGAAAGCGCGTTTGCATTTGCCCCTTTCACCAACACATTTGCAGAAAGCGGCGGTACGGTTTTTCCGCAGAACCTGTCGAATAACGGACACGATACCTCGTTCGGTGCGGGTTTTGGCTGGGACAATATGACCGTTTATAAAATTGGTGGTCAATGGGAAGCAAGCGATGACTGGACCAATGGGAAGTCGAATTCAGCTACGGTTGGTGGTTCTGACAGAAGTTTCTGAAAAACTAAGTCCTGATAAAAAGGTACCCCGGACCGTCAAAGCCCAAGAACAACAAGGTTGGCGTTATCTGTGCCTTGTACAAGTCGCCGAGCGCCGGGTTGCATGCACCCAGAATACGGTAGGCTGGCATGTCTTCATCCAGTTTCTTTTTTAGCGTCGCCTGAACATCAATATCCGACAAAACACCAAAACCCTATGCCGCAAGTGCTTCTGTCACCCGCTCGATTGCCGCATCAAAATCCAAATTTACTGTTGTTCCAAACCCGAAATTACTGCTCATTGCGATTTGTCATCCAAAATTTCAAATAAATATTATCGATTTAAATTCTAACTTCATTGTAATAAATATTTGGGGTGAATTACGCCATTCAATAGCTGGTCAATGGCTGGTCAATGGTGGGTCAATGGCTAGTGTCGTGTGACACGACACTGGGTCATTTGTCAGAACGCCAGGCGATTACAGCCTGCGCCCAGGCTTCGCCCTGGGTTTCCTGGATAAAATGTCCGCCGTGCAAGGTCATATGCGGTTGTCCGTGAGCGCCCGGGATCAACTTCATAAAAACTTTTTCAGCACCTGCGGTCACCGGGTCGCCATCAGAAAAACACAACAGCACCGGCTTTTTCCATTGCATCAGTATTCGCCAGGCCTCGCGGTTGTTTTCAGACTCCGGGTCGTCCGGTGATGACGGCACCAAGCTTGCAAATTGGGGCAGATGGCCGGCATAGGACGGGTCGGGAAAGGGTGCGCGATAAGCATTGATCTCGGCGTCGGTCAGCGTGCCGCGTCCAAATCCGCTGAGCACCAGACCCGCATCAAATTCCGTTTGCTTCACACTCCAGTCGTGCCACTTGCCGAAGGCCTCGGTCAACGCATGGTCACCGGTCGACAAGCCGGTATTGGACAGGCTTGCAGCAGCAAATCGTTCTGGCATGGCTGTGAGCATTCTCAAGCCGATCAATCCACCCCAGTCCTGGGCGACCAGGGTGATATCTGTTGCATTCACCTGTGTAAGCCAGGCACTCATCCATTCAACATGTTTGGCGTAACTGTAGAACGCTGGTTGGGCCGGCTTGTCCGAACGCCCGAATCCCACCAGGTCCGGTGCCAGCACACGAAAACCTGCAGCGACAAATACCGGAATCATTTTCCGGTACAGGTAACACCAACTCGGATTACCGTGCATACACAGCACAATCGGCCCATCACGCGGGCCTTCATCAAGGTAGTGCACTCTGATGATGCCAAGTTTTTCATCCTCGATATCGACGTAATGAGGCTCAAAATCAAAATCAGGCAGGTTTTCAAAGCGACTGTCGGGGGTGCGCAATACATCCATCATGGTTTCCTTCGTAAATGTGTTAAAGCGGCTTGTCACACTGCGGTGCCGCCTGGGCCTCAGGTTTAGATATGGATTGTAAAGGAATCACCGAAACAGGTGTGACCAAACGGATTAATTTAGTATCCTTTGCACCTGACCTGAAAAGCAGGGTCAGACCCCGGTTGCTGACCAGCCAAAACCATAGGAAACGGATGCGATGACCTTCGTTGTTACAGAAAACTGTATCAAGTGCAAATACATGGACTGCGTTGAAGTCTGCCCGGTGGATTGCTTTCACGAGGGTCCGAATTTCCTGAGCATCGATCCTGAAGAGTGTATTGACTGTACGTTGTGTGAGCCCGAATGCCCTGCAGAAGCCATTTACCCGGATGATGACCTGCCGGATGGCCAGCAACAATTTATACAGCTCAACGCTGAATTGTCCCTCTTATGGCCCGTTATCACTGAAGCCAAACCACCACCGGATGATGCCACCGAGTGGGACGGCAAACCCGACAAGCTAAAACTGCTGGAACGATAACGCGGTCCTTGCCCCCTTGGTGGCGGCAAACTCAAACCAGCCCAAGTTTCTGCAAGCCAAGTTCAATGGCCTGATGGTACTGTCTGTCCAACGGCAGTAAAGGCAATCGAATACCATTGCGAACCATGCCCATCTTATACAGCACCCATTTAACAGGAATGGGATTGCTTTCAAGCGCTAACATCCCGTATAGCTGACGCAGGCTGTTATCAATTTCTTCCGCCGCATCCCAATCAGTACAGAGGGCTTTGGCGCACATGTTACTGAAAAGTTCGGGCACGACATTGGCAACGACCGACACAACACCTTTTGCACCGAGGCGCATCGCGTTCAGGCAACTGGGGTCGTCGCCGCTCAGAACCGTCAGCGAATCTCCGCAAAGCGCGACCAGTGAACGTATTCGTTCAGGGTCGGCAACGGCCTCTTTGATCGCAACGATCTCGTCCCGCTGGGCAAGCTCCGCCACCGTTTCCGGCAACAGGTCAACCGCGGTCCGGGTCGGAACGTTGTACAAAACCAATGGGATTGGGCTGGCGTCGGCCAGCGCATGAAAGTGTGCCAATAAACCCGATTGCATCGGCCGGTTGTAATATGGCGTCACCACCAAAGCCCCGTCTGCACCAAGCTCACCGGCGAGCTGTGTCTGCGCAATAGCGCCTGCCGTATTTGCACCGCCGGTGCCGGCAAGCACAGAAACCTTCGCATCTGCTTGCTCAACAACCATGGTCAGCAGTTGTTTGAACTCATGCTTGTCGATGGTCGGCGATTCGCCGGTGGTACCTGCAACTACAATACCATCCGTACCGGAGCGCAGATGAAAATCAACCAGACTTTGCACTGCATCAAAATCGATACGACCATTTTCTTTCATGGGCGTAATCAGTGCGACGATGCTACCTTGGAACATAGGACACCCATGCAATTGAAACCTTGAGCAATAGTACTTGCGGACCTCTATTCTGACAAGTATCCTGCCTTATGGCTTTTGATTTTTGATGCCGACATGGAAGCCGGTTCTTTGCAGTCAATCCAGCAGGCGATGGGAGTGTTTATGGTCAACGTAGGAAAGCGCGTTAAAAATTTCACCCTACCCGCCACCGGCGATCAAAATATTTCATTGGACGACTTCAGGGGCAAAAGCCTCATCATTTATTTTTACCCCAAAGACAACACCCCGGGCTGTACCCGTGAAGGTCAGGATTTCCGGGATCTTTACCCTCAATTCACCAGGGCCGGTGCAGACATTCTTGGCGTGTCGAGAGATTCCGCCAGAACCCACGAGAATTTCAGAAACAAGCATGAATTTCCTTTCCACCTGTTGTCTGACAAAGATGAAACCCTGTGCCGGCAATTTGACGTCATACGCGAAAAAAACATGTACGGTCGCAAGGTAATGGGCATCGAACGCAGTACGTTTCTGATAAGCCCTGAAGGGATATTGCAAATAGAGTGGCGCAAGATACGGGTTCCGGATCACGCCGATACCGTGTTGAAGGCCCTCCTGGACCAGTCGTAAACACCGCAAGCCGGTGCTACACATTTATTTATTCAGCAATTGGAAAAAACTTGATGGGAAAAAACAAACGTCTGTACGTGCTTGACACCAATGTCCTGATGCACGACCCAACGTCAATGTTCCGTTTTGAAGAACACGATGTTTTCCTGCCGATGATCGTGCTGGAAGAACTGGATGCGGCCAAGAAGGGCCTAACAGAAGTTTCACGAAATGTACGTCAGGTCAGCCGGTTTATTGGCGATATGATGAGCGCGCAGGGCGCCACACAACTTGAAAATGGTCTGGAACTGCAGGTGCCGCACGGGCTTGAACTGCCGACAACGCGCGGGCGGCTTTATTTTCAAACTCGCACTACTGATATACACCCGGATCTTTTGAACGAAGGTTCCTTTGCAGACAATGAAATTTTGAGTACTGCGCTGGCATTACAAGCATCCGAAAAAGACCGCGAAGTCGTTTTGATCTCAAAAGATATCAATTTGCGCATCAAGGCGGCAATTCTGCATATGCCGGCAGAAGACTTTCATAACGACCGTGCGCTCGATGACGTCGACCTGTTGTACAAGGGTTTGAGCTTTGAAGACGACTCGTTTTGGGAACGTTACCCACAGGTGGACTCGTGGAGCGCAAACGGCTTTACCTATTACCGCATCAATCGAATTGCTGACGATGACTGGTATCCGAACCAATGCATAGTGATTGGTAACGGCGATGGTATAGAGGCGATTGTGATCGAAGTCACCAGCGAATTCGCAGTTCTCAAACTGGTCACCGATTACCTCACAGGGAAAAACAATGTCTGGGGAATCCAGGCACGCAACCGCGAACAGAATTTCGCCATGAACCTGCTGATGGACCCGGAAATTGATTTTGTAACGATGTTAGGCATAGCAGGCACAGGTAAGACCCTGTTAACGCTGGCCGCCGGTCTCGCGCAAACCATGGACGAAAAACTGTATAGCCAGATTATCGTCACCCGCGCGACGGTTTCTATCGGTGATGACATCGGCTTTCTACCGGGCACCGAAGAAGAAAAAATGACACCGTGGATGGGCGCATTGACCGACAACATCGAGGTTTTGACGCAGTCGGAGGAAGGCGGGGAATGGGGACGTGCCGCGACCAACGATTTGCTCGCACACCGGATTAAGATTCGTTCGATGAGTTTCATGCGCGGCCGGACTTTCCTGAACCGCTACGTCATTATCGATGAAGCACAAAACATAACGCCCAAGCAGATGAAGGCGCTGTTAACCCGGGCTGGTCCAGGCACAAAAATGATTTGTATCGGCAACGTCGCACAAATCGATACGCCCTACCTGACCGAAACAACTTCCGGCCTGACCTTCGCGGTAGACCGCTTCAAGCAATGGGAGCATTCAGGACACATCACATTGCAGCGCGGCGAACGCTCACGCCTGGCCGACTTCGCCTCCGGCGCCCTGTAGGGTGCGTTGTTTTTTAACGCACCGCTTGTGCGGCAATCTCTTTGTCTTTCCCTGCGGAATCTACCGTAGGGTGCGTTACTCGTTTTTACTGTGAATCAGGGCGGTTTGTGGGTGAAAACTGTACCAGGCGAACCAATACATTCTGTGGACAGGGATTGGATCGCCGTTTAGTGACGCGCTGACCTTGCCTGATTTGTTGAGTGTTAACTCCAGTTCTCCGCCAGCATAAGCGTTTGACCATTGGCCCTGAGCTAACAACCATTCGTGGTCCACTGCAATTGCCTGATCACCGATCTCCAACCCGAAAATGACGCGCTTGGGGTGCAGGCGAGCATCCGTTGCACTGACTGGCATGTACAGTTTTTCGCTTTCGGCATAATCGCCATACGCATCCTTCATATAGCGATCCGAGTTGATTTTGTCCACCGTCAACACCTGCCCTTGCGGGTATTCAGAACGCCATTGAGCCCAGGTCATCATCGACAATGGCAATGAAACCAACTGGCTACCGCGAGATTTTCCTGCGAAAGCCTCTCCGGTAATCTGTTGCCACAAAGATTCGGTCTGACGGTCGTACATGACCAGATCGCTGTTGTGCAACAAGGACGAAACACCGAACTCAAGCACTTGACCATCCAGTCTGCGATCAAAAGCGAGACCTGAACCACACAATGGACAATAGGTAACCGCAACCGGATCAGAATCAAACACATCGTTGACGATCTCATGCCGGTCAAGAATACGCGTCGGGTATGCGCGGCTGATTCCGTTATAGGTCAATGCCATGACCAAATCAGTGTCACGCAAATAGCTGACATCACCTGTTGACAGGAATTCAGGCTGGTCAATGGAGGGTATACAGTCACGTACCGGACAGGCCTGCATCAGTGTATCAAATGCGACGTCGCTGTCTGCCTGGGTCAGCTTGAATACCTCCAGCAGGGTGTCAGGTTCATAGCCACGGGGGTTACCGATGCGGTGCGATTGCGATTGCGCGATCACGCTGAATATCGACACGCACAACATAACAGACAATATCATTGTTTTATTCATAGCAATTCCAATTTGTACTGAACAGGAGACCGGCAGGAAACTGGAATAATTTCAAACAGGATCAGCTTCTGTTTGCCCGGAATCTGAATCTGAATCCAAATCAGGGGAAGCTTCTTCGGTTGTTGTCTTCGGCCAGGCCTTTAACACAGCCTGCACAAGGGTGGCCAGTGGGATCGCGAAAAACACCCCCCAAAAACCCCATAGCCCGCCAAAAATCAATATTGCGATGATGATCGCCACCGGGTGCAGGTTCAATGCCTCTGAGAATAGCAACGGCACAAGTACGTTACCGTCCAGGGCCTGAATAATGGCGTAGGCAATCATCACCGCACCAAAATCCCAACCCCAGCCAAACTGGAAAAAAGCCACAAACGCAATTGGCAGGGTGACAACGGCAGCGCCGATGTATGGAATCAATACTGAAAACCCGACCAGGGTTGCAAGCAAGGCAGAATATTGAAGACCGAGTGCGACAAATGTTATGTAAGTCACCGCCCCGACAATTACGATCTCACCTGCCTTACCCCGAACATAATTGGCAATTTGCGCTTCCACATCGGCCCAAACAGACGACAGCAGGTGTCGTTCGCTCGGGAGATATGCTTTGAACCAGTCAACCAGTTGGCGCTTGTCTTTAAGAACAAAAAACACCAGCACTGGTATCAATACAAGCAATACCAACAGACCAACCACATTGACGACCGAACCCAACGACCAGGTGATCAAACTCTGCCCGATCGCAGCCAGTTCATTGCCAACACCATCGATAAACTGTTGCACCTGTACTTCAGAAACCATTTGCGGATAGCGCTCGGGCAATTGTTGTAACAATAGCTGACCCTGGCTGATGTAGCTCGGAATCTGCTGCACCAATTGCGACAACTGCCGGATCAGCATTGGTATCAATCCAAACAGAAGGAACAGCATTGTTGCGACAAACAGGAGGAACACCAGGGATACCGATGCCAATCTGGGTAGCCCAAGTCTCTCAAAACGCACCACCACTGCTTCCAGAAGATAAGCGATGACAATGCTGGCAAAAACCGGCGCCAGCATTTTTCCCAGCCCGATGATAACTGCAAACCCAACCAGTAGCACGATACCGAGGATAACAACCTGCGGGTCCGCAAATGTACGTTTAAACCATGCTGCCAGAAGGTTCATAGGATAATGATGGATGTGGCCGTATTGCGCCTCAATTCCGAATGGGCGGCGGACAATAACAAAATGGTGATTGGCCTGATTAAGACCTTAAAAATCCCAGATCCAGAACGCTTCAAGCTCAAAGTCCTGGCTTAGCCGGTCTGTGGTGACACCCAGCACGTTTCCACCAAATGCATATTCGGAAGGTGCATAGGCGGCATTGATGTTAAACCGGCTGGTCATGCTCATCTGTTTGCTGTAACCGATGGTCATTGCATTTTGTGCGAGGTCACTGTCAATCGCCTGGCTAAGAATTCTTGAACTCGGCGACGGCTGTGAGCGCGTGCTGAAATCGATGTACCAGGATGTACCCTTGTTATCGGCCCAGTTCCAGCCCACCGAGTAAACTGTCAGGTCATCCCATGAGAACGTCGGACTGGTTGAGTCACCCAGTAATGAAAGAAAGCGGCCTGGAAGGTTACGACTGGCGAACGCACCGACCTCACTATAAAGAACCCTTTCGACCGACACACTTAACCATGACCTGTCACTGGCTTTAAATGCCAGCCCAAGTTTTGCCCGTGCCGGTATGTCCAAATCTGCCGGCTGTGAATACACCCCGCGATAATTGGCAAACTCGTTCATGTTGATTCGCGACTGGAAGCTGGCGTTCAAGGCGATGTCCTTGGTCAATTCGCTTCTCAAGGCCAGACTCACACCAGCGCCATAGCCGGTCTCCTGATACGGGTCATACAATGAAGACCGCATAGAAACCGGGATATTCTGGTCATAGGATTGCATTCCAAGTTTTGAAACGCCAAAACTTTGAGTGACAAACACGGCAGAGATACCGATCAGCTGGCTTTCGTTCAAACGGTGCATCAATCCCGGCGAGACCAGGCGACGTTCGAGGCTGAGGTTACCGGTGCTGAAAGTGCTGTCCAGACCCGAACCGGAACCTCTCAAGCTCAATTCGTCTGAATATTGCCAATCAACATCCAAACGAAGGAACGTTTGCGGCTCTCCCATCAGGTGTTCCGCAAACATTGGAAGGATTAAAACCCGCTGCTGGTTTATCCAGGAAATATGCAGTGGCTCTGCAGCCGGATCCAACAGGTAGTCAGGTGTCAATTCACGGGCCAGATAATCCTGCCATGGACCCAGCTCGAAACCCAGCACATAAAAGGGTGTCAGCCCTGTTCCGCCGGCGCTGAAACCGTTCATTGGCAGACCTGGAACGCGCGCAGATGCAAGCACCGGGAACATACCCGCCACCAACAAAAACACTGCCAAAAAACGAACCTTCATTTCAATTGTCTCAACCCTGCGTACACGAACCCGCAATTAATCGGGAATATGGCAGGAAAACAACAATAAGTCAACGCAAAACAGCCCAAAGGAACAAATCAGTTCTCGACCGGATAATAATTGGCATATAAAAGCTAAGGTACTGTTTTTCTTTGAAAAGCATCAAACAGTTGAATTGCTCAAGGAATTCAAAAAATGCTGCTGCTGTTTACCCGCATTTCCGGCTTCGTTGCAGTTATGCAACAACCCTGATTCAGGCGGTAATACGGGCAACGATTGCATCGGTAATTGATTCCGTCGTACCGCGGCCACCAAGGTCCGGTGTAACCCGGTCACCGGCAACAATCGTGGCACGAATGGCCCCGTGTAACGTTCGCGCACGTTCGTCCATGCCCAGGTGCGTCAACATCTGGGCTGAACCCAAAATCAATGCGCAGGGATTTGCGATATGCTTGCCGGCGATATCCGGCGCAGAGCCATGCACCGCTTCAAACATGGCTGCTTTGTCACCGATATTAGCGCCCGGCGCCAAACCCAGCCCCCCCACCAGACCGGCACAAAGATCAGAGATGATGTCACCAAACAGATTGGTTGTGACGATGACATCGAATTGCCAGGGGTTCATCACCAGGTTCATGCAGGTGGCATCGACAATCATTTCATCGTGTTCGATATCGGTGTATTCAGCCGCAACTTCGCGTGCGACATCCAAAAACATCCCGGACACTGTCTTCAGTATATTTGCCTTGTGCACGATGGTGACTTTTTTGCGACCGGCATTACGGGCCAATTCAAATGCGTAGTGCGTGACCCGTGCACAACCGGCGCGTGTGACCACCATTTTCGATTCTGCGGTTTCACCGTCTTCACTGACCTTTGAATCGGCCGCCAGGTACGCTCCCTCGGTGTTTTCGCGCACAGTGATAATGTCAATATCTTCAAATCTGGAGCGCGTACCCGGCATGGAAATGACCGGTCGAACGTTGGCGTACAGGTCAAACTGCTTGCGCAAACTGACGTTGATGGAGCTAAAACCTTCACCGATTGGCGTGGTCAGGGGGCCTTTAAGTACAATGCGGTTACGCCGGATCGACTCCAGTGTTTGTTGTGGGATTAATTCATCCCCCTGTTCAAGTGCGGCCAGACCAGCCTGCTTGAACTCATATTCAAAGTTGGTTTCGAGCGCGTCCAGGCACCGAAGCGTCGCGGTCATGATTTCCGGACCAATTCCATCGCCGGGAATCACGGTAATCTTTGTAGCCATCAGCTATCTCCTTAATTCGTCATGGCTGCAATCTGATTCCAACTCAGGCGGTCGCCTGAAGCCCGCCACCCCGATCCATCACCGCCAATTCCGCGTAACCACCAATTGGCGTGCCATCGATCACGATTTGGGGTACCGACAAATTACCGGTCAGTTCCTGCATCTCCTGCTCAATTGTCACGTCAAGCACCAGAATTTCGTCATATTCCAGCCCCCGCCTGGCCAACAGGTGTTTAGCCGCGTAACAGAAAGAACAGTGACTCTTTGTATATATCCTGATTTGCATGTTCTATAAAAGGTCCTGAATGTAAATGCCCCGTCGTACCTCCCGGGGATTGATTGCTAAATACAACTTAATGGCAATGGCAGCCCTGCGTAACGGCATCCCTGTTTGACCGGGCCGTCTGGAAACAGCCGATACAGGTGCCGGCTATTTGCCTTTTGTTTTCCATGTTCTGCCGCCAGCAAACGTGTTAATGCACGAATGGGCGGCTCAAGCTCATATTCAGCATAATAATTGCGCAAAACCTGGAGTATTTCCCAGTGCTCCGCGCTCAGTTCAAAGCCATCTGACCGTGCCAGAGCATTTGCGATCTCGTGGCTCCAGTCTGCAGGGTCGAGCATATAGCCATGCCCGTCCATCCTGATTTTTAATCCGTCCGGCGTCGTAAAACAGTGTCCAGTGTTCATCTTAACGCCAGCTCAGACAATGTTGATATGACCGTATCAATTCGACCCAGGCGGCTTCATCGATCAACTCCATCTGCATCTGCGCGGCCACAGTTTCCAACGCCCTGGCCTGTACATCTGCCCGCAAGGCAAGCGCGCGGCCTTCGCCGGACGCTTTGCGCAACGCCTGCTCCAACGAGCCGGTGACAAGCACAATCTGCTCAACACCCTCAGCCAGCAAAACGACCAGGTCTTCAGGGCCACAATGGCTCAGGCAGTCGCTCAGTGATTCCTGGTTATTGGAAAGCAACTGGTGCAGGCATGCCTCTGCCGGTTGTTGATCAGTATTCGAAATCTGCACGTCTCACATCCACGTTAAATCACCAATGCGCGATCGCAGCCAGCCCAGCGAGCGCGCATTTCATCGGCTGCCAATGGCCTGGCATTCAGCAGCATTGGCTGGCCGCATGCTTGAATGGCCGGCCATTGCCCGTCCGGGACCCAGGCCTTGACCTCGGTTAACTCAGCAACGCTCTTCCAGGCTTTAAGCCCGCTCGGCAGGCCCGCCGCAGCCGGTTCGCCACCGGTAATTATCTGCAACACACCGGGGCCGATAAAAAACAGCTCAAGCTGAATTTCCAGGCTCGCTGCAGCCAATGCCATGTCCAGTTGGCTGCGGGCCGAGCGACGGCTGAAAGGTCCACTGCGAATAATAAGCGCCATACTTGAAGCAAACGGCAGTGTATTCAAAATGTCACCACCCGGTCGCAGCCGTCTATCAGGTCGAAAACTTCAATCAGACCGGCAGGGCGAAAACCATCAGCGATGGCATCGACCGGCAATCTGCGCTGCATGGCCGCGGAACAAAGCATCAACTCAACATCATGTTGCTTTGAAAACGATCGCCAGTCAGTTGTCAGGTCGGGTGTGCCACGGTCCTGGTGGCCACCGCTGATAGCGTTATACACACCATCTGCACGAAAAAACACGGCCAAAATCCGGTCACCGGCACCCACCACCGCGTTCGCCAGACGCAGTGCGACTGCAGGCAATTCAGAGCCCCACGGACTTTCATTAACAATGAGTAGCAAATCCACGATAAACTAGGAACGAATATTTTTTGAAAGTGTCACAAACACGGTGCAGGAAGTCTCAAGGAAAGTATGGTTACGGTCAAGCGAAAACATGGCATTTTGATGCGAATACTGATGGCGGTGATGGTTGCCGCCATCAGTCTGAGCAGTGTTGCGCAGGATAGACGCACGCGACTGCCGGAATTGGGCAATTCCGCCAGTGACATTCTTTCTGCCGCTGAGGAACGGGAGTATGCAGAGGGCCTGATCCGCCAAATGCGGGCCTACGAGTTACTGGTTGAGGATCCTTTGATCGACGATTTCTTCTCCGACATGGGTTACAACCTGGTTTCCCGCAGCGACCAGCCCACCGCGGCATTTACTTTTGTGGTCCTCGACCAGTCCGTCATCAATGCCTTTGCAGCACCCGGCGGTGTGGTCGCCCTGCATAGCGGTTTGATTCTGCTCGCCGACACTCAGGATGAGGTGGCTGGTGTTCTGTCGCACGAAATTGCACACATCACCCAGCTCCATATGTACCGGGCATTTGAGAAAGGCAAGACCATGAATGTAATCGCCATGCTGGCGATGATGGGGCTGATCCTTGCCGGTGGCGCAAGTGGTGAAGTGGTTACCGGGGCCGTGATGGGTGCGCAGGCAATGACACAGCAAGCCCGGATTAATTTCACCCGTCACAATGAAATTGAAGCAGACCGGGTCGGTATCAGAACATTGGCGGCAGCCGGTTATGACCCGCAGGGCATGGCCGATTTCTTTTCAAAAATGGGACAAACAAGCCGCGTCAATGGAGAAGGGCCGCCGGAGTTTCTGCGTACCCACCCGGTTTCTGTCAACCGGGTCGCCGAGGCCGAATCACGAATTCAAAACCTGCCACCCGTTGAAGCAGGCGAAGGCCGCCAGTTCTATATCGTACAGGCAAGGCTACGGGCGCTGATGGAAAACGATACGCAAAAATCGATCCGTTATTTTGAAACCGAGTTGGAAAAACCATTATCAGAGGCCAGGGAAAATGGCCATCTGTATGGAATGGCCATCGCATTACAAAAGAAAGCCGAATACGAGCAGGCTGAACTCATACTGAGCGGTCTGTTGGAAAAAGAGCCTTCACGACTGGCATTTCAATTACAAATGGCAAACTTGCAACTCGCCAGAGGCCAGCAGCAACAAGCCGTTTCAGCGCTTGCTGAGCTATATCAAATTTTTCCAGGCAACAAGGCCATTGCGATGGAATACGGTAAAGCCCTGTTGGACAAACGCGACCCCGAGCAGGCCAAAATAGCCAGCAGGGTTCTCAGACAACAACTGGTCAGGCAGAAAACCGACCCCAGCCTTTATGCGCTCTATGCACAAGCCGCTGACCTCGCTGGCGACACGACCCGCTCCACCGAAGCGATTGCCGAATCGTATTATCAGCGTGGCGGCATCGAAGAAGCGATCACACAACTTGAAACACTTTCAAGAAGTGATGACCTTGATTACTACCAACGGGCAAGGGTCAGCGCGAGGCTGATGGAGTTACGCATTGAAGTGGGTGACAACGGCGATCAGGACAACAACAGTTAAGTTCCGCAGCGGTCAATTTCTACGGCATGTCATCATAGTGTCACATACAGCCTTATAATACGTGAGCAGGGTCATTGTCAGGACAAAACGTGACAGAAAAACAAATCAGTGTGTTGGTTGTTGACGACGAGTCAGCAATTCGCGAAATGATCAGGTTTGCCCTCGGCAGGGCCGGGATGGATGTGCAATGCGCTGCTGACGGCATTGAAGCATTGCGTCAGATCAGCGATAAGAAACCCGATGTCATGTTGCTTGACTGGATGATGCCCGGGATCAGCGGCCTGGAACTCACACGGCGCATACGCAAGGACCCGGTGACCCGCGAAATCCCGGTTCTGATGCTGACGGCAAAAATTACCGAAAATGACAAAGTGGCCGGGTTGAACGCCGGTGCTGACGATTATATTGTTAAGCCATTCTCACCCAGGGAGTTGATCGCCAGAATCCAGGCGGTGCTACGCAGAAGCTCAAAGCACGACGAAGATGGAAAAATCCAGGCCGGGCGAATCTGCCTCGACCCGGCATCACGTCGGGTTTTTTTCAATTCCGAGGCGGTGAAGATCGGGCCAACCGAATACCGCCTGCTGGAGTTTTTTATTACCCATCCCGGCAGGGCTTTTAGCCGTGCACAGGTACTTGACCATGTTTGGGGAACCAACGCTTTTCTTGAAGAGCGAACCGTTGATGTCCATATCAGGCGCTTGCGAAAAATATTGAGCGGGGCAAAGCTCGAACATTACGTGCAGACTGTACGCGGGTATGGTTACCGCTTCGTGGCAGAAGAAAACTGAACCGCATGCGCCAACGTAGCTGGAAATTTCACCTGACCAGTGTTGTTACCGGCACGCTGATCGCTGGTTATTTTGGCTGGTTGGCGGGTAGCAGCGTGGCCGGGGTTGCGATATTTTTGTTTGCCTGCCTGGTGTGGCAGCTTGTAAACAGCTTGCGTCTGCACCACTGGTTGCAGTCCTGGGATAATGAACCACCGGATAGCCACGGTATGTGGTCAGAGATATTTGATGGCATCAGTGCCTTGCAAAAGCTCAATCGAAAGCGCTATCGCCAGTACCAGTCGGTTATCGATGATTTTCAGGGGATGGCCGATGCTTTCCCCGACGCCACTCTGGTGCTCGACAGCAATGACGTTATAACCTGGTTTAACGATTCTGCGGTGCAACTACTGGGTCTGCGTATTCCGGATGATCGTGGACAAACTGTTACCAACCTGCTGAGGGAACCTGGTTTCGCTGACTGGTTGCTGATCCAGGACAAAGTGCAAAGTAAACTGGAAATGCCCTGCCCCACTGACGACAACATTATTTTGCAGGTCAGTGCAGCCCGGTTCCGGGAAGATCAACGCCTGCTCATTCTCCGGGACATCACGGATGTGAGAAACCTTGAGCGGGTAAGGCATGATTTTGTCGCCAATGTGTCACACGAGATGCGCACGCCACTCACGGTGCTGTTGGGCTACCTGGAGATTATGCAAAACCAGCCGGACAATCCTGACCCGAAAGCCATAAAGCGCATGTTCAAACAGGCCCGGCAAATGCACGCCTTGTTGGAAGACCTGTTACAACTTTCGCAATTGCAGGCTGCAGAAGATCAAAACGGTGCCGTTGACGTTGACGTTCCTGCACTGCTTGCCCACTTAAATGAACTGGCTGAAGACATCAGCAACGGCAAGCACGAATTTAAATTTGATATACAGGCCGACCTGTTTTTACGCGGTGTCGCCGCTGACCTGGACAGCGCTTTTCAAAACCTGATCGTGAATGCAATCAATTACACACCCGACGGTGGCAGCGTTGAAGTTCAATGGCTGGAAAGCCCCGAAGGCGTGATTTTCAGCGTCAAGGACAGCGGTATTGGCATTCCACACCGTGATATTCCAAGGCTCACCGAGCGATTTTACCGGGTCGCAAGTGATCGTGCGCGCAAAAGTGGCGGCACAGGACTGGGCCTGGCAATCGTCAAACACGTCCTTAACGCGCACGAAGCACGCCTTGAAATCCTCAGTGAGCCGGGAGAAGGCAGTGAGTTCCGCTGTATTTTCCCGGTCGATCGCAAATCCGGGCTGGGAGACCCGTCAGACACTATTCAACAGGGCCCCTGAAACGCCCGACCGACTGACCGCTAGCGGTGTAAATTACCCCGCAAACTGTCACAGTTTTGTCATTTAAGTTCACTACCATGTGTTTGATATCAACAAGCTGTATCAAACAGAAACTGCATGGAGAGAACGACACATGAAGATCAAAATCACTGCCCTGCTATTGGCCGCCTCAGCGTTTTATACACCGGCAGTAATTGCACAGGCGACCGTTGACGAAGAGATAGGCAACTATGTCAAAACCAGTGGTGTCGCTGGCAATTTATCCAGCGTGGGCTCCGATACCCTGGCCAACCTGATGACCTTGTGGGCGGAGGCATTCAGGAAAGTCTACCCGAATGTGAATATTCAGATTCAAGCCGCCGGTTCTTCGACGGCCCCGCCGGCACTGACCGAAAATACGTCAAACCTCGGTCCTATGAGCCGCTTAATGAAGGACAAGGAGCTTGAGTCCTTCGAACAGAAATTTGGCTATAAGCCAACAGCAATAGCAGTGGCGATAGATGCCCTGGCTGTGTTTGTACACAAAGACAACCCGCTTGAAGGCCTGACCATCGCGCAAATAGATGCCCTGTTTTCTTCGACCCGCACCTGCGGGGGTGAAAAAGACATTGAAATCTGGGGTGATCTGGGTCTGGAAGGCAACTGGGCAAATCGCGATATCCAGCTTTATGGCCGTAACTCGGTATCCGGAACTTACGGCTATTTCAAGGCGAAAGCCCTGTGCAAAGGTGACTTCAAGAACACGGTCAATGAACAACCAGGCTCGGCATCGGTGGTGCAATCTATCAGCACCTCAATCAATGGCATTGGCTATTCCGGTATCGGCTACACAACTTCATCGGTGCGACCGGTGCCGCTTGCGCGCGGAACTGACAATGATTTTGTCAGTGCCAACCCGGTCAATGCCATCGCCGGAACCTACCCGCTGTCACGTTTTCTTTATATTTACGTAAACAAGGAACCCGGCCAGCCGTTACCACCGTTGACGCGCGAATTCTTCAAGTTGGTTTTGTCCCGCCAGGGACAACAGGTGGTCGTCAAGGACGGTTACATTCCACTACCTGCCAAAGTCGTTGAGCGCGAACTGGCAAGGCTTCAATAAACCACCCGAAAATAAGTTTATTTTATTGTAATAAATCATGATCTTGGGAGTAATTGTCATGTTATCCAATCGAAAACGACTGATCCGCAATATGGTTTTCATCTGCACTGCGTTGCTGGCCACGCCAATGACCGCGATCGCAGCCAGCGATGAAGAAATGTCGGAGATGCGCGCTCAGATTATTGCTTTGGCCGAACGCCTGGATCGCCTTGAAGCAGAAAATCACCAACTGGTAACTGCAAATTCAGAACTGCTCGAAAGCCATCAACAAAACGTGGAAGCCATTGCCGAGGTCAGTGAAAAAACCGGGGCAGCCGTTGCTGAAGTGCAACAACAGGCAGAAAAGACCAATTGGACTGACACAATACGTTGGAAAGGCGATTTCAGATACCGCTATGAAAGCTTCAACATCGAAGGATTACCGTACCGTCACCGCAACCGCGTGCGCGCTCGTGCAGCGCTGGTTGCTGACATCAACGATAATCTTGAAGTGGGGTTGGGGATTGCCAGTGGCGGCGATGACCCCGTTTCTTCGAACCAGACACTGGGCGGCGGCAACTCAACAAAAGACCTGAGTATGGACCTGGCCTATTTCGACTGGTCCGGTCTGAGCGGCACTCATATTATTGCGGGTAAATTCAAAAATTTCCTTCACCGCAGTGGTAACAACGCCTTACTTTGGGACGGCGATTGGCGACCGGAAGGGTCGGGGGTTAACTGGGCGAACAATATGTTTTTTGCCAACGCCGTCGGAACCTGGATAGAGAGCGATACCGACAAAGGACAGACATTTGGCTACGCACTGCAGGGCGGCATAAAGTTCCCGGTTGGTGATTCTCTGAAAGTCACTGGCACTGTGGGATACTATGTATTTGATACCGCCGGGATGGGCTCTTTCTTTGGCGATGACGATGACTTTTTTGGCAACAGTTTCAACCCGATCAGCAAAACCTACCTGTATGACTACCAGGAGTTGGAGTTGTCGCTGGATTTGAATTTCCACCTGTTTGATCGACCGGCAATGATATTTGCAGATTTCGTACAAAACCAGGCGGTGAGCAGAAACAACAATGCCTGGGCTGCAGGTTTCACCTACGGAACCGCAACGGCCAAGGGCAACTGGGCCCTGGGTTATGTATACCAGCGTCTTGAAGCAGATGCTGCATTCGGTCTTCTAACCGATTCAGACTTTGGCGGCGGCGGCACCAATGCAAAAGGCCACATCCTGAAGGGAAGTTATGCAATCGCCAAAAACTGGAACGCGAATGTCACCTATTTCATCAATCAAATTGGGATCAAAAAATACCAGGACCCCAGGGACTTCAACCGCCTGCAATTGGATATGAGTTTCAAATACTGAGCGTCTGAAACTGGCTTGCCAACGAGGCCAACTGACCAACAAATGGCATTCCTGACGGTATTTTAAGCGGCATATTGGTCTTATACTGTGATTGAGATGGAATCATCGGTGAATAAATTCCCGATCCCGGGAAAATACCTGAACGAACTGGTGGCGCGGCCACCTGCGAATCCGGGTTACCCGCATTTGTTTGCCATTCGTGAACTGAGTCAGCTTGAGTTCAATCAAAGGGTATTGTGCCAGGCACAGAATCCGGCCCTGATTGTTTAGCACCCGGAATGAATCCCCGAAATCACTGGCGCCCCAGCGCGGAACCCGATCGCATCAAAGCGCGGGCGCGTCTGTTAGAGAACATACGCAGCTTTTTTTCGGAGCGTGATGTGACCGAAGTTGAAACTCCGCTCATTTCCAATACCGGTAATCCAGAGCCTGAAATTCACAGCATCAGAACCGATGCTGGTGGCTATCTGCGCACTTCTCCTGAATTCGCGCTTAAACGCATGCTGGCAGCAGGATATGGTGACGTATATGAACTGGGTCGCGTGTTTCGCGCAGGTGAGTCGGGGCGCTTCCACAACCCCGAGTTTACGCTGCTCGAGTGGTACAGGAATGGCATGGATTATCACCGCTTAATGGATGAGGTCGCGGCACTCGTCAGGCATTGCGGCGGCGGACATTATGAACAGTGGCCGGAAACACGTGTCAGTTATCATGAGCTTTTTTTACGCCACCTCGACGTTGACCCGTTCACAACAACTTCGGAGAATTTGGCAAAAATAGCAGGACTGCATGGCATCACAGACATCGAACTCAACCGCAAACAGTGGCTTGATCTTTTGATCAGCCACGTAATTCAACCGGCGCTTCCTGCCCAAAGCCTGACATTTGTATACGACTATCCGGCCGACCAGGCCGCGCTGGCAAACGTTCGTGATGATGCAAGGCCGGTTGCTGAACGCTTTGAACTGTTCCTCGGCACGATTGAGCTCGCAAACGGCTACCAGGAATTAACCGATGCCGCCGAACAGAACCACCGTTTTGAACAACAGAATGAACAACGACAAAGCCGTGGCGAATCCGTGGTTGAAATTGATCATCACCTGATCGACGCGCTCGCGCATGGTATGGAAAAATGTGCGGGTGTCGCACTTGGCGTAGACCGTCTGATGATGAGCATTTGCGGGGCTGATAGCCTGAACGAAGTTATTGCGTTCCCACATTCGCGTGCCTGATTTATCAGGTCTTTTGAATAACCGGTAATATCACCTGTACCCGCAAACCACCGCCTTCCCGGTTTGATGCAGAAATCGTCCCGCCATGACGATGTACCGCGGAAAACGCAATTGCCAATCCAAGTCCATGTCCACCTGAACGCCTGTCACGCGCTTCTTCAACACGATAAAACGGCTCAAATATACGCGCCAGGTGACGTTCAGCAATTCCGGGGCCTGAATCATTGACACACACGGTCAACACTTGTAAACCACCATCCTCACCCAACGCAGCGCTGATATGGATGCCGCCCTGATCAACTGAATGGATCAAGGCGTTACGAAGCAGGTTTTCAAATACACGCCATAGTAACTCCCTGTCGCCATCCAGAATAAGTGGAGGATTTAACTGCAGATCAATGGACTGCACACCATCTGTAAATTCGTAATTTACAGTGTCTGCAAGATCTTGCAGCAATTCAGCAAGGTCAAACTTTTCCAGGTTCAGCTGTTGCGCAGAGGAGGAATCCCGCAGCAGGCCCAGCACTTCATCAACCAGCGTTTCGAGTCGCCGGGTCTCAAGCTCAATGCGGTCCAGCTCTGCCTCTACCGCTCTCGCATCCTTGTTTCTGGCGATTTCCAGCGCCACCATCAGCCTTGCCAGTGGTGAGCGCAACTCGTGGCTTACATCACGCAACAGGCGCTGGTTGGCCAACTGGGCTGCCTGCAGACGAGCCGCCATTTCGTCCAGGTCCAATGCAAGCTGGCCAAACTCGTCCTTGCGCTGATCCAGTGGCGACCCGACCCTGGCAGACAGGTCGCCGGTCGCCAATTGGCGACTGGCGCGGCTCAACTGGCTTAACGGCGTTGCCAGATAGCGGGCAAGCAGCAGGCTGACCAGCGCGCTGACGGCAGCCGCAATCGTCAGGCGCAAACCCATACCCCGGAAACCGGGTTCCAGTAATGGCCTCGGCGGCCGGCGACTGGAAGTGATCAGCGTATAGCTTTCACCTGTGTCTGTGGTCAGTCTGCTGGTGCTGATTCTGACCCGGGCCCGCTTGATCCTGTCCAGTTCGCGATTACGGCCCAGTAGTTCCTGCCCCTCGGCGTCTAACACAAACACATGGTTTCTCAAGCCGCGCGGCAACCTGTTCAGCGTACGTTTTGCCTGCTGGGTATCACCCTGGCGCAATTCTTCGTTTAAACGGGTTTTAAATCTCTGCAGATTGGCGTTAAATGCAGCGGCTGGTTCGGCAACCGCGTTTCTCGCGCTCACCGAATAATTGATCCAGCTGACCACGACGGCAAACGCCATTATGCTCAACCACAAAGCAAAAAATAATTTCCAGAACAGACGGGGCATTAGTGTGCTGTCACAAGCCTATACTCCCCGAACGGTACTGGTAGCCAATCCCGCGGATGGTTTCGATACGATCATTACCCTTTGCAGTCGGTCCCAATTTCCTGCGTAAATTGCTCAGGTGCATATCAATGCTGCGGTCGTATGACACCGGCTCCCGGCCCAGTGCCGCAAGGTATAAATCACGTTTTTCCACCACCTCACCGCAACGCTGTAAAAGCAACTGCAATATGCTGAATTCCGTGCTGGTCAGTTCGATCAGTTCACCTGCGCGTGACACTTCACGCCCTCTCTGATTCAATACCAGGTCATCTATTTCCAGCACCGCCACGGTTGAGTGCATATTGGCGCGCCTCAGAACTGCGCGAATCCGCGCCAATAGCTCACGTGGATTTGCCGGTTTGGCAAGATAGTCATCCGCGCCCAGTTCCAGGCCGATAATACGATCAAGGTCATCACCACGGGCGGTCAGCATGATCACCGGCAGGTCTGATTCCTTACGCAGACGGCGCAGTACGTCAATGCCGTTCAAGCGTGGCATCATGATATCAAGCACCATCGCATCAAGGCCGGGACGACGGGCCTCGGAAAGCGCCTGTTCACCATCATGGGCGAGTCTTACCTCGAAGCCCTCCTGGCAGAGGTACTCTTTCAACAGGTCGCATAACTCCGTGTCGTCGTCTGCGATAAGTATGGTTTGTGACATGTGCCCGCCGCGTTGTTCAAGGTCCTGATTTTAACCAACTACACCGTCGTTGGCACGGCTTTACCTTTTTTTACACTGCCTCAACACAAGCAGACAGTGATCTGGTGTCTTATACACTGCAGTACAAAGGCGTTTACACAACACGAGGATTTAATTATGAATATTTTTACCAAAGCAGTGCTCGCGATCGTTTTGCTGAGCGCTTCCAGCCTGGCACTGGCTCAGGGTACTGATGGAACGATGAAACGGGGTGGCCACCAGTCGCGCGGTATGCAGGGCATGCCGGTGGTCGAACGCATGATGCGTGCGCTTAAGCAACTGGACATGAGCGACGAGCAACGTGACAACATCCATGCGGTATTCACACAAATGAAGGCAGATATCCGACCAAATATGCAACAGGCACGGTCGGGCCAGGAGCAACTCAAAACCCTGATTCAAGCCGATGTGTACGATGAAACAGCGGTTGCTGAATTGGCGGCGCTTGAAGGCGAGTTGGCGACCGAGCGCATGTTGATTGCCAGCAGGGCTTTATCCACGGTGTACGGCTTCCTTACGGTGGAACAACGCGATGAACTGTCTGAGCAACGTAAACAAAGACGTCATGGGCATCGCGACAGGCAGCACTCTGAACAACACAAGCGGATGACTGAAGCGGAACAGGGCTAGCCCGCAAAAATTCAGTCAGCCTGTGACTCGATTTCGGCCAGCACATCATCGAGATCGATGTGACGGACGTCCATCCCCAGAACCATGTAAATAACGTACTCCGCAATATTCTTGCAACGGTCGCCCATTCGCTCCAGCGAACGGGCGGCCCACAGGACATTCAACAACGCCGGTATTGCATCCGGGTCGGCGCTCATTTGCGTGACCAGGAGTTCGATAATCCCCTTGTACTTCCGGTCAACCCTGACATCAGCCTTTACCACCTCTACCGCGGTGTCGACATCGGTGCGCGCAAAAGCATCCAGGACCTGCCGCAACATGCCACGCACCAGTTCGCCCATATGGCTCAACTCGCCGCGCAGACCTTCCTGGATGCTGCCATCCAATTCGCTCTGGGACATTTTTGCCACCCGCTTGGCCTCATCGCCAATGCGCTCCAGGTCATTTATGGTTTTAATGATGGCCATCACCAAACGCAAGTCGGTCGCAGCAGGCTGGCGCCGTGCAACGATGCGGGTACATTCCTCATCAATCTCACGCTCCATCAAATTGACCCGTGAATCGCCGTCGATAACCTGCCTGGCGAGCCCGGCTTCAGCGCCAACCAGTGCCTTAACAGCATTGGCAAGTTGCTCCTCTACCAACCCACCCATATGCAGCACGTTGTTGCGCACATCTTCGAGTTCCTGGTTGAACCGGCGGGAAATATGTTGACCCAAATTCAGCTTGCTCATCATTTCTTCCTTAATTCCATCAGCCGTAACGGCCGGTGATGTAGTCCTCGGTCTTTTTTGCCCGTGGGTTGGTAAATATCTGGTCTGTTGCACCAAATTCGACCAACTCGCCCATGTGCATAAAGGCCGTGTAGTCAGACACGCGTGCCGCCTGCTGCATATTGTGTGTGACCATGATAATCGTATATTGCGATTTCAGTTCAGTGATCAGTTCTTCTACCTTCAATGTGGAAATCGGATCCAGCGAGGAACAGGGTTCATCCAGCAGGAGAAATTCCGGCTGTACCGCAATGGCACGGGCAATGATCAATCGTTGTTGCTGGCCACCAGATAAGCCAAATGCAGCGTCATTTAAACGATTCTTCACCTCATCCCACAAAGCCGCAGCCTTTAGTGCCCACTCCACTGTTTCATCAAGTTGGCGGCGCTTTTTGATACCCTGGATTCGCAGACCGTATGCAACATTTTCGTAGATGGACTTCGGGAACGGATTTGGTTTCTGAAAAACAATACCCACCGTCCGGCGCAGTTCTGCCACATCCACGTCACTGGCGTATATGTCACGGCCATTGAGCAGAATTTCGCCTTCGATCCGGCAGATATCAATCAAGTCATTGAGTCGGTTGAAGCACCGCAACAAGGTCGATTTCCCGCAGCCACTGGGACCAATAAACGCGGTGACCTGCTTTTCAGGGATCGAAAGGTTTATATCATGCAGGGCGCGGGCAGCACCATAAAATAAATTCAAATTGGTGACCGACACGGCCGCCGGGTGCGCCGTGGCACCACTGGTTTCCCGTGCGCTCAAATCAATTCTGAGCTGGCTTGTTTGCATTGCTTCAGTACTTTTGTTTGTCATGATTCCAGTCCGCGATATCTTTCGCTCAGGCGGTTGCGCACAGCAATGGCAACCAGGTTCAACAATACGATTACTGCGACCAGCAACAATGCCGTCGCATATACCAGGGGCCTGGCTGCCTCCACGTTCGGACTTTGAAAGCCGACGTCATATATGTGGAAGCCCAGGTGCATAAACTTGCGATCCAGATGAAGGAATGGTGCGTTGCCATCCAGTGGCAAGGCCGGTGCCAGTTTGACCACACCCACCAGCATCAGTGGTGCTACTTCACCAGCGGCCCTGGCGACCGCCAGGATCAACCCGGTCATGATACCCGGGCTTGCCATTGGCAAAACTGTGCGCCAAAGCGTTTCCCATTGCGTCGCACCCAGTGCAAGGCTGCCTTCCCGGATACTGCGCGGTATACGAGATAAGCCTTCCTCGGTAGAAACAATCACCACCGGCAGCGTTAACAGCGCAAGCGTTAACGAAGCCCAGAACAGCCCCCCGGTACCAAACGTCGGTGACGGCAGCGCTGCTTTGAAAAACAACTGGTCAATGCTGCCGCCAAGCGTATACACGAAGAAACCCAGACCAAAAACGCCGTATACGATTGAAGGCACACCCGCCAGGTTATTGACCGCGATACGGATAAAACGGGTAAACACACCCTGATGGGCATATTCTTTCAGGTACACCGCTGCGACCACGCCCAGCGGCGTAACAAATACGGTCATCAGCAGCACCATTAAAACGGTGCCAAAAATTGCCGGAAATACACCGCCTTCGGTGTTTGCCTCGCGCGGATCATCACTTACAAACTTCCACACGTTGCTGAGAAAATGCAGCATGCCATCTTTGATGCCCATCTGGTTGGGCCGATAGGCGTCAAGGATTGATGCCATCGGATATTCCCGTTGTTGACCATCTGCTGTTTGCACCAGTAACGCATCACGCTGTAGTTCCGAGTACAGGCTCAACAGTGTTACTTCCAACTCCGCATATTCGGCCTGCAACAAATTGCGTTCCGCTTCAATACCGGCAAGTCCATCAACCAAATCTGCAGCGCTTATTCCATCATCAAGTTCATAACCGCGCTGCTTCAACCTGAGCCGGTCAAGCCGGTAATTGACACGACCGATGCTGTGTTTCTCAAGCGCGCTGATTTCCTCCCTGAGCGTATCAGCGCGAGCCAGGCTGGTTTGGAAACCCGACCAGATATCCGGGTCACTGGTCAATTCCCCGGCCACCCTGAGCCCGACAAGCAAGCCGATAAATACGCCCCATTCCTGGCGTTCCAGCACCACCATGGACCTCGGTCTGCCATTGGAAATAATTGATGGCTCGAGCACCCAGCGAAAATCCTGACCATAAATGTCGCGGTTGCCCACTTTCAAAAGATAGCGCCGTACCATGGAAGCATCCTCAGCGACCTCAACACCCGCTTCCCGCAGGCGCTCGGCGGTGACCAGTTCCTGTTCGCGGATTTGCCCCGCCAGCGTAATTAAACTGCCATCGGCCTGTTGATACACGATTTGCTGTACCGGCAACGCACGGAAATGAACCAGTCCACGCGCAGCAATCAATGTCAGCAAACCGGTAACCAGCAGGATGCTGGTACTGACAGCAGCGGCGTTTAACCATACCCAGGGCGTACCGTTGGCCAGCCATTTACCAAGACGTTTCAGCACTTTGTCGTCTGTCCCGCCGGATTCATGTGCCGTATTCATAATGATGTATTCATAATGAACTGTACTTTTCGCGCAGGCGCTGACGTATCAGATCGGCAGCGGTATTAACAACAAAGGTGA
>Ga0114950_10000410_pt1 | contig 28938 bp, 30 predicted proteins | sample N075metaG_FD_83503 | JGI IMG/M metagenome (GOLD analysis project Ga0114950, IMG submission 83503) | Deep subsurface microbial communities from Kermadec Trench to uncover new lineages of life (NeLLi) - N075 metaG | ecosystem: Environmental > Aquatic > Marine > Ocean trench > Sediment | place...
AGGACCAGCAAATTGACCTGCCGATCACCGTCCGCCGCATGGAACTCGATTTTCCGACCTCAGAACAATTCGACCCGCTGTGGAACGCAGGTAATCCGACCGTTTCCTACTTCACTCTGGGGTTGTCGCTCTATCTGCCCTATTTAGAACCCTACATTATCAAGGCACTACGCTCCGCTACCCATCTGGTGAAAGACGACGATTTGCTGGAGAAAATTGACAAGTTCTGCCGTCAGGAAGCACAACACTACAAGCAGCATGAGAAGTTTAACAAGCTCATTCATGAGCGGGACTATCCCGGCCTGGCGGAAATCGAAGCGCAATGCAAAGCCGAATTTGATGATTGGCTTGATAACAAGCCAATGCAATACAACGTCGGTTTTGTAGAAGGTTTTGAGTCATACACAACCCAAGGTGCAGCTGCGGCGTTGAACAGTGGCGGTTTGAATTCCACCAAAGTTGATCAGCAGATCGCTGATCTATTTCGCTGGCACTTAACCGAAGAGCTCGAACATCGCACCGTCGCTTTCGATGTCTATGAGCACATCTACGGCGACTACGCTTACCGCGTAAAGATGTGCTGGATAGCGCAATGGCATGTGTTGCGTTTTATTTTGCGCTGCATGAACTTGATGTCCCGGGTGGATACGCTACGTTACGGTCCGCAGTACAAGGTGCCGGTGTACATGAAAGCAGGTGCGGTAGCCGCCGCCTTGTATCAGTTTGCGGTGACCTACATGCCGAACTACTCACCGCACAAGATGAAGATTTCACCGACAATAGCCAAGCTGGCACAGCGCTACAACGACAAGGCTATCTCGATCCAAGTTTGAAAGTACCCCCAACTACTGTCCTTGTTCTTCTATTAGAACTTCCATCGGTGGGCGGCCGTCAACGACGCCGAGGGTGTAGCCATATATCCAGTAGCCAAGCAGGCGTTGCATCAGCTTCGGCAGCTTAGTCACAGCCTCCTTGGACATGGACAAATAGATGTTGTCCTGCTGCCTGAGCCACTGGCGGGTGAATATGTTGTTGATACACCGGCGCCGCGCACCCTTGGCGATGGAAGCACCACCCCCATGCCAAAGCGAACCATCGTAAATGAGTACCGACCCTGCCGGCATGCTGGCAACACTCGGTTCGCCATCCGGGCACAGTTCGGTATGGATGGTGTGTGAGCGCGGCAGGAAACGAGTCGCGCCATTGCCTGCGGTGAAATCGTCGAACGCCCATATGGAGTTGACCTCCAGCGGCGGACGCGGCCAAGGTAGATTGTAGTGTCCGGAATCCTGGTGCAGGGGTTGAGCCGTTTGCCCCTCGTATATCGTCATGCCCATGGACACACTCAACTGTGGCGCCTCGCCGAAATAGGATTCGATGATCGCCAATACCCGCCGGTTCATCACCAACTCATCGAACTCACGCGTTTTGCTGACGACGCTGTATGCGCGGTGAGTATGGTGCCCCTCAAATTCGTAGATGCCTAGTCGTGTCTGGGGATTGATAGCGTCAATTGCGCTGCGCATTTTTTCGAGGGTTGTGCCAGCAATCTCCCTTTCCTAGATAACGTAGCCCTGTTCTTGCAGTCGTCTGGTTTCATCTGCAACCGCAGCCCGTTCTGCCTCGCTGGTAAACAACTTCTCGCGATTGCCGCTGCGGGCTTCTGCACTGAAAGGGTTTGTCCCTCCAATAGACGGCTTGGCTGAGGTCACTTGGATTACTCCTGTGCGGTGATTGTCCGAGTCCAACGATACACGCAGAATCTTTTTTCAATCAACTGATAGAAACTACACTGCCAGAAGCTAAACTGAAATGAACCAGAAAGTACAACCAGGCACCCCTATGCTCAGCGCTGAAGAAATCGCCCGCACCCGCGAACCATTGCGACGTAGCTGGATCTAACCGCCCACGGCATACACTAACGCAACTAATTTCGCCGCTGAACGCGCGGCCTTGATGAGCTTTGCCTCAACGTTGCCGGTGACGCTCAGCATGCAAGCAGCACCTGTCGAATGGGTTCTTCCGATGACCAACGCTCGGTTGTGGATAGCCATTGCCGAGTGCATGGCGTGGATGCATTGCGTGTCATCGACGCCTCTGTCATGCCAACTGTGCCATGCGCCAATACCCACTTGACGGTGATGATGATCGCGGAAAAGAAGGCGGATGAACTGGGGTGAAAGGTTAAGGAGAGATTGAAATACCAGGCGACTTCGACTTTGGACTGACGCTGGAACAGGAGCAGCACGCGTGGGATTTGCACGAGACGAGCATCTCCATCGACCTGGTCAGTATGGGACCGGGTGGCGCGGGCGTTTACGAACGTCTGCCCAAGGACGAAGTCGCCGCCCGGGTACTCGAGTCGATGAACGTGTGGGCCCCCTTCCATAAGGCGATGACCCTGCCCTATGAACTGACTGCGGAGGGTGCATCAGACGCCTTGCATGAATTCTGTGCCGGGCATACCGGGGCGAGCTTTGCGCTGTCGAACGTCACCAGCGACAATATTAAGACCATGCAGCGGTTCAATGACTGGGCTGATCGGATTCCGTGGATGGGCATCGCGCGTCGTGCCGAGGACTTTCGCACCGCACACGCCGAAGGCAAATACTTGAGCTACGGCAATGCGCAACCGTCGTTGGATGGCTTGTCAAGAGATCTGTCCCTGTAAGACGAGGCCTTCGAGCTGGGGTGTCGGGCGATCATGCTGACCTACAACAATCAGGATTTCGTCGGCGCCGGCTGCACCGAGAGAACCAACGCAGGCTTGAGCAATTTCGGCAAGCGCCTGCTGAAAAAGCTGAACGACATCGGCATGTTGGTAGATACGTCCCATTGTGGCCACCAGACCACGCTGGATGCCTGCCTGTTTTCGGATGCGCCGGTGATGGCGAACCACACAGGGGCGGCTGCCATCTTCAATCACGATCGCGCGAAATCCGACGAAGAAATTGAGGCGATCGCCAGGACCGGCGGTATCATCGGTGTTTACGCTCTGCCCTTTTTCCTCGCCCCAGCCCACGAGAATCCGACATTTGAAGTCATTCTCGACAACATCGATCACATCGTACGCCTGGTCGGTTGGCAGCATGTTGCCATCGGCACGGATTGGCCGTTCATGACCAGCCGGAACATGGGGTTTCCGCGACTCGAACCACCAAAGGGTACGAGGATGCAAGGGACTTCATCAATTTTACCCGCGGTCTGGTATCTCGAGGTTATCCCGACGAACAGATCAAAGGTATTTTGGGTGAGAACTTTATCTCGTTGTTCGAGCGTGTTTGTGGATAAATCAAATGGGTATTCAAGATGGATATTGAATTGTGTCCCTAGTGCGCTGGAAGATCCGTGCGAGTCGACTATTCTACGGGGTCGTAGCCAACTAGCACGAGGCGATTGTCTAGCTCGTTGTGGTTATCCGGTGTCTTCGGAACCGCTTCCGCGAGGATTTCGCCGCAGCGCTTCAACGCGGTTAGAAACCCTTGCTCGATCCGGCCCTCGTGCACATCGGTAACGAACTCTTCGATAATACTCGCCCATCTATCATCCCCGACCGTTGCAGAGATTCCCCGGTCCACCAGAATCTCAACATAGCGTTCGGCCTCGCTGACGAAAATCAGCACGCCGATATCGCCGTCCGTGTGATGCAGTCCCTGCTCAAGAAACTGACGGCGCGCCATGTTGGCCGCACGCAGGTTGCGCACGCCCTTAGGGATCAATCGGGCGCGCAATGTTTCAATCTGCAACAAAACAGCCAACACGAGGAAGACGGTGAGTTGTGTGGTAATCATCCACGCAATGGATATTGGCGTAAAGTACAGGGCGCTCGGCACAACCAGTGCCACCAACGCCGCCCATAACAAGGGAATGTATCGATAGTCGTCGCTCGCAGCCGCCAGCACCGTGACGAGTTCTGCGTTCGTATTTCTTTCTACCTCAGCGATCGCCGCAGAAATGCGCGTTTGCTCAGCTACGCCAATCAGTGCCACTACCAACCTCCCGAAGCGCCACCACCACCGAAACTACCACCACCACCGCTAAATCCGCCACCGCCAAATCCTCCACCACTACTGCCACCACGACCGCCACCTAAAGCGCTGCCCAGAATCACACCCCACAACAAACCACTGCCAATGCCACGACGTCTGCCACGACGTCTGCCACGACCCATGCCGAAAAGCACGAACACGATACCGATCCACAAGAAACCAAATGGAAATCCACCTTCTCGCTGCTGACGCTGTTGCTGCTCAAATACGTAGTCGCCTCCCAGCGCCGCAATGATCGCAGTGACACCGGCCATCACGCCGCCGTCAAAATCATTTTCCCAGAACCTTGGCAAGATCTTCGTCTGGATGATGTTGGACGCAATAGCATCCGGGATATCTCCTTCCAGACCGTAGCCAACCTCGATTCTGACCTTGCGCTCGTTCGGTGCGACGATCAGCACAATGCCGTTGTTTTTACCAGCCTCCCCAATAGCCCATGCCCGACCCAAGCGAACCCCATAGCGCTCGATGGTGTCGCCGTCGAGGGATGCAATAGTGGCAACAACGACTTGATTACCGCCCGCCTTTTCATGTGCTTGCAGCTGTGCGGTCAAACGCTGTTCGGTTGCAGCGGCGAGGATATCTGCCTGGTCAACAACGCGGCCGGACAGCGCTGGTAACGAAGCGTCTTTGGCGCCGAGTACACTCGACGCAAGCAGACAAATTACAGCGACAAGCAGGGGTTTCATTTAGAAGCTGACCACGGGCGCTTCGTCTGCGCCCGGGCGGGCTGCAAACGTTTCGCGAATGGGCAGGTCGCTGTACATCATGCTGTGCCATAGTCGTCCTGGAAAGGTTCGAATCTCCGTGTTGTACACTTGGACCGATTGTATGAAATCGCGCCTCGCGACCGATATGCGGTTCTCAGTACCCTCGAGTTGTGCTTGCAGCTGCAGAAAATTCTGATTTGATTTGAGGTCCGGATAACGCTCCACAACAACCATCAAGCGGCTGAGCGCACCGGACAAAGCAGACTGATTTTTTTCGAAAGCTGCCAATGCGTTCGGATCGTTGATGATGTCGGACGAGACATTCATCTGCGATACTTTGGCCCGGGCTTCGACCACGGCGATCAATGTCTCGCGTTCTTGCGCGGCGAAACCTTTGACCGTGTTGACAAGATTGGGTACCAGGTCAGCCCTTCTTTGATATTGGTTTTCGACCTGCCCCCAAGCTGCGTTAACGGCTTCGTCATAGGTGGGGATGCTGTTGATGCCGCAGGCACTCATGAGAGTAAGCAATAACGTGAAGACCACGCCGCGAATCAGTGCAGACATAATTGAACCGTTGTTCAGGAGTTACTTAAGACTATGTGGGCTGCAGGTTGATTCTTCAAGGGTACGATAGGTAAGTTTCTGCGCGCGACCCACAAACCGCTCCGCCAATGGCTTTGGTCACTTGCACTTTGGGATGACTGGTGCCGATACTTTGAGCACGGCATAACTGAACCAGACAAAGATCGTGTAGTCCGCCAGGCGCTGTGTCAGGCCGCGCACTTGCCCAAATTCAGGGATCAACATAATCAAAAAACCTACCGTCACCACGACTGCTGCGGCTAGCGTAGCCAAAGGAAACCTACCCCTGACTTCGGTCCGACAACCAAAGTAGAGGAGAAAGAGGCCGGTGGTAGCACCTATGATCTCGAACAATCCGGCGACATTATGGAAGCCTTGGTCAACACCTCCTGTCGACGGGCAGCCATTGTCGCAGGGAAAAACAACAGCACCCAAATAGCCAACAGCCACACCAAGCATGCAGATCAAGCCAGCTCTTACCAAGCTAACGTGGGGGAGTTTTTTCGATAACACGAAGACCAGAGTAATTACTGCCAAGCCAACGGGCAAAAAACCAAAATAGTTAACAAAGTGGCTAAAGCGCGCGTCAATCGCCCCCAGCTCACTCAAATAGTTAGATTGAGAGCTGTAGCCTTCTGTTTGGTATCCAACAATCTCGGGTAAAACGATGCCGGAAACAAGCAGGACGAACGCTCCAAGTTTGCCGATACTAATCATGGCATCGTGCTCGTTACTAGCCGCTCAGCGATTTCGGTGAAGCTAATAAGCACAGTTAAACGCATACCGATAATCGGCACCTCAAGCAACAGCATGGATCGCGTATTTTTTGATTTGGCCTCAGCCACCCCATTCTCCCAATGAATTCAAGATGCGCAAGCAGATTGCACGCTTTGAAACTCTTCCTGTTGGGTACTCTATCGAATCTGAACGGGTAGAGATTAACCCGGCAACAGAGGTAGCATCAGAGTTAATGCTGACGACGTCACTATGAGGAGAAGCAATGCGAGCCGCGGTTGTATACGAAAATGGTCCTCTCGAAAATATCATTATCGAAGAGAACTACCCAAAACCTGAACTCGAAGAAGGCTGGGTATTGCTGGCCGTGAAAGGTTGCTCTCTGAATTATCACGATATTTTCAGTCGTCGAGGCATGCCTGGCATCAAACTGCCGCTGCCTCTGATTACCGGTTCGGATGTGGCGGGTGAAGTGGTTGAGCTGGGGCCGAATTGCGAAGGCGCCCAAATCGGCGACCGAGTGCTGGTCGACCCCATTCTGCCGTCAGTCGGTATGATCGGTGAACGCTACGACGGTGGTCGGGCTGAATATTGCCGCGCCCATGTCTCACAACTCGTGCCAATACCAGTGGAAGTAAGCTTCGAAACCGCCTCCTGCATCCCTCTCGCCTACGCCACCGCGCATAGAATGATGCGTACGCGGGCACAGGTCTGTGCCGACGATACCGTGCTGATACTCGGCGCCAGCGGCGGCGTGGGCACTGCCAGCGTGCTGCTGGCTAAGCTGGTGGGGGCCGAGGTAATCGCCTGCGCCAGCAGCCAGTCCAAACTGGATCGATTGGCAGATCTCGGTGCGGACCATCTGCTGAACTACGTCGAATCCGATATGCGCGAAGCGGTCTGGGATCTGGTAGGCAAGCCGCGAATAACGGGTGCTGGCGGCGTTGATCTGGTGGTAAATTGTACCGGTGGAAACACCTGGACCGACTCCACACGTTGCATGAAAGTTGGCGCACGACTGGTCACCTGCGGAGCGACTGCAGGATTCGAAGAACAGCTCGACATCCGCTATATCTGGACCTATGAACACAATTTGTTGGGTTCCAACGGCTGGCGTCGTAGCGATATAGAAGCCATGCTGGCCTACGCCGCGAGCGGAGAATTGACGCCGGTAATCGACAAAGTGATGCCACTGGAGGAAGTACGGGAGGCGGAAAGGATAATGGAAGATCGTGAGGTGTTCGGCAAAATCGTGCTGGTGCCATGAGTTCGCTACAAGGGCAAAACCTCGGCTCGGTGGTACAACTCGATAACGATCAGGAGGCGTTGATCGACTTGTCCGATCCCGATGCGCCTCGAAGGTACTCTTTTTCAGACCTGCAGCAACTTGCCAATGGCGTGGCGGCAAGCCTCGACATCGAAAGAGGTACGCGGGTCGGTATTCTGGCGCAAAACTCTGTGGAGTTTTTAACGATACTGCTTGGCATCATGCGCGCTGGTGGCGTCGCTGTACCCATCAACTACAAATTCCCTGAGGCGACCATTCACTACATCGTCGTGGACGCAGCACTTGCTATCGTCTTCGCAGACGAACAGAACTCCGACCGATTACCTGATGACGTTGAAGTTCGCGAGATGTCATGCCAAGCGGTAGATTCCTACCCAGTACGAAAACCGTTAGATGGCGAGCCAGGGTTGGTACTCTACACGTCGGGATCCACTGGTCGCCCGAAAGGTGTGGTGTTATCCCATGCCAGCCAGCTGTCGATGGTCGAACGAATCGGCGCGCATCTTAACGGTGTCTGCGCCGTCGTTGCCGCGCCCCTGTATCACATGAATGGCATGCTGATGCTATTCATGTATCTGTACTCCGGCGGCAAGGTCGTCTTGTTACCGCGGTTTGAGGCGCGCGTATATTTGCAGGCGTTGGAGACTTATCGCGTCAATGCCATTACCGGCATACCAACCATGCTGGCGATGATGCTGCGCGAGAAGGATCTCATCGATAGTTTAGATTTCGCCAGCGTGTCGACGATCAGCATCGGCTCCTCACCGCTCTCCGAAACCGTGGCCAAACAAGCGATGGAAGTGTTTTCAAATGCCTCCATCTCCAATTCATACGGCACCACCGAAGCAGGCGCAGGCATGTTTGGACGGCACCCGGACGGCCTCGAAACACCGAGCATTTCCTTAGGTTACCCGCAAGCACACGTCGAAGTTCGGCTGGTCGACGGTGCATCTGCCACCGAAGGTGTGCTGGAGGTGAAAACCGCAGCGGCGATGAACGAGTATCTCAATCTGCCCGAGAAGACCTCCGAAAAAACATCTGCAGACGGTTGGATCAACACCGGCGACACCATGCATGTGGATGAAAACGGTTTCTACTTTTTCGTCGGCCGGGACGACGACATGTTCAACTGCAGCGGAGAAAATATTTACCCGGGGGAGATTGAACGCATCCTGGAAAGCGATGAGAGAATTTCTGAGGCCTCCGTGGTATCCCTGGCAGACGAGGTGCGTGGACAGGTGCCGGTGGCATTTGTGGTGCCCATGTCAAACACCACCCTGGACGAACAGATGGTAAAAGATATCGTACTGGCGAACGCACCAGCCTACATGCACCCCCGGCATGTGCTGTTTATGCTAGAGATGCCCCTGGCAGGCACCAGCAAAATTGATCGAAAATTGCTTGGGGAGATAGCAGCGGAAAAAATTACCCGCGACTAACCGGCGTTACTGCCAAACGTACCTCTACCAACGGCGATGAGCTTGCCTTCATCATTAACGACATCAACATCGACAATGCCGACGGTGCGCCCTACTCGCCGCACCATCGCTGTGGCATGTAATGAGGTTTTGATAGCGGGTCGCAAAAAGTCTGTCCGAAAGTTGACCGTCGGCACACCGTGACCGAGCACCATGACCATCGCAAAGCATCCCGCTGTGTCTATCAGCGAAGCGATAGGGCCACCATGGAATTGGCCTGTTCCAGCACCGCGCTCAAAATCCGGTTTCAGACCCATGGTGATGTTCAGGGTTTCGCTCGCCGGGTCAATGCTGGTGATGGTCATACCACTGGCATGGATAAAGGGCGATGCATCCATGTAGGACTGCAGGTCCTCGAGGCTCATTTTCCCATCTTTTTCTTCAACCAAAGTCTTCAACCAATTTCCCGTATAGTCCAACCATACATTTCTATGCCTCATTTGGAAGCACAAATGGCCAAGCTCGATCACATTATGTACGCGACCCCGGATCTGGATCAGGGCATCGCAGAAATCGCGAAACTCACTGGCGTCACGCCCGCGATTGGCGGCTCTCATCCGGGCAGGGGGACCCGCAATGCACTGTTATCGTTGGGAGACGATCAGTACCTGGAGGTTATTGCACCCGACCCGGAACAGGATCTGACCGGGAATCTGGGTAGCGAGCTTATTGAGCATGGTGGCTCAGGCGTGCGAGGCTGGGCGGTAGCGACGGACAATCTGGTTGCTGTCAGCGAGATCACCGGCAAACGGGGGCTGAATCCTCAACCGATTATCGACATGGACCGAACAACCCCGCAGGGCGTTCGCCTGGACTGGCAAATATTGCTTCTGTTCGGTGACAGAATGTTGCCGTTTTTTATCGATTGGAAGAACTCGCCACACCCCGCCTTATCAACACCATCAGGCTGCACGCTGACCGGATTTACGGTCAACGTACCGCAAGATCAGCAATATCGGTCGTTAATGGAGGTCCTTGATATAGATGTTCAGGTTGCAAACGGCAATGAAAAATTTGGCGCCCTGCTGCAAACACCGTCCGGTGTGGTCGAGCTAGCCAGCTGGTAAGAATCTCAGAAGAAGGAAGGTTAAATGAAAGTTACCAACAGCGTCCGCCCTAACGAAGCGCAACTTCAGGGTTTTGCCGAGCCCGGACCCGACGGCCCGATTTATATGGTGAATCTTCTGAAATTCAAAGAAAAGGCCGAATACGAAGATGGGCGAGAGACAGACCTGACCGGAGAACAAGCCTATGCAATTTATGGCGCGGGTGTTTCCAAACTGCTTGCCGAGTTCGGCGGCGCTGCGATGTTCAGCGCTAATGTCGAGCGCCTCATGCTCGGCGAAGTTGAGGAATTGTGGGACAAGGTCGCTATTGCCATGTACCCCTCGCGCGGCGCGATGATGGACATGATGCGCTCACCGAAGATGCAGGAAATTGGTATTCACCGTGCGGCAGGATTGGCGGGGCAGCTCAATATCGAAACCGCCGGTGCAGGTGGAATGTGGTTGATCGATAAAGAGTGACTGTATAGATCATGCTTTTGACGGGAATTTCGGCATCAAAAAGGTAAGACCACAGATCAACAATGTGGCCAAAGTGAGTATCAACAGCGCAAGATCGTAGCCCGATTGGGTCTCGTAAAGATAGGCGATCAGCAACGGCCCATTCGCCGCGCCAATGGTAAATATGCTGAACAAGCCGCCATATAAAACACCAAAGTGCTGCGTGCCAAAATATCGGCTCACCAGATACGCCAGAACATCCACTTCCGCACCTAAAGCGAGACCGATGCCGATCGCGCTGAGTGCATAGGGCAATTGCGAATCCGGTGATTGCAATAAAATAAAGGCGATACATGGCGCGAGAAAGAACACAAAAATTACCCGGGGTGCGAAAAAGCGATCTACCAGCCAGCCGATCGAGACACGACCGAGCACCACAGACATGCCGATGATCGATGCGTATCCCGCTGCCTGCTGCCCGGACACCCCGGCATGACGAAGCATGGGTACAAAATGCGCCAGGGCGCCGATCAGCACCAGCCCTGCGGTAAAGGAGAACAATCCCAATATCCAGATGGGTAAGTGCCTCAGCGTGTCGAGGGGCGTGGCACCGTGGGAGTCTTGCGCGGGGTTGGCTCCGCACACGGTTCGAGTGTTATCTGCTTCACGTAAAAAGAGCACGCCAATCGGGAAACTGACAAATAATACAAGCGCCCCCAGCACCAGATAGGCAATGCGCCAACCCATGGTATCCAACAGATACTGAATCAGCGGGGGTAACACGGCAGCACCAATCCCGACTCCCGACAACACCAGCCCCAATGCCAGGCCCCGCCGTTTATCAAACCAGTCAACAATGATGCGAGCATGACCGATGGGCAGTGTTCCACAACCCAGCACCGCAGCAAGAAAGAAAATCAAATAGAGGTGAAGGAGCGAGGCGGTCAAAAAGTACAGTGAGCCCAGTACACAGGCGAATAGCACCGTCGATGGCAGGATCACTGATCTGGCCCCGATTCGGTCAATCAGTCTCCCGACCACAAACGCGCCCAATACCACACTATAGTTGAACACCGTCAGCGCCAGAGCAATGTCCACGTAACTCCAACCGAACTCTTCAGCCAAAGGCTCGGTAAACAAACCGAAAGAATAGATTATCAGCGTGCCAACGCCGAACATCTGGCCGGTGAATGCGGCAAAAACTACCGTCCAGGTCTTGGCAAAACTATCTGTCTGCACTTTTTAGTCTAGTCCTTACCTGGCCCTTGTCCTGGAATCAAACCGCGCTCTTTTCTTCTCGGTATAGGCCCAGATTTTCCTGCGCAGCCCGATCGGAATAACTGAAAATTTCCGCCTGCGAATCCACTTCAAACCGGTACCAGCTCCAGTTAGGCAGAACAAATACATCATCAGGACCCCACTCCAGGCAGGTTTCCCCAATCCAGACACGGCCGGTGCCTGCGACAACGAAATTGATACTGGCGTCTGTCGAGCGCATATTCTGACCAGCGAATGCCGCAGGTAAATGCTGCAGGAAACAAGCCATGGTGGGAAGGACATGTCCCCCTGTCTGTGGATTTATATATTGCATTTTCACGCCCAGATGGGGATCACACGACTGGGCAGCCACCATGGCCTCGAGCGCGGCATGTGTCTTTTCATATGGATACCTCAAGCCCGGCGTGTTCATACCCTTGGTAGTTTCATCCGACGGTGTCAGCCTCGGTTCGGACTCAGGATAAGACTCCATGAATGTGGAGCCGAAATAGTTGACTATCGGCACGTCCAAACCATCCAACCAGATCATCGGACCCTCACCAGATTTGGCATGGTCATGCCACGTGAATGATGGCGTGAGGATCAAATCACCACGATGCATGTCAATTCTTTCGCCATCAACGCTGGTGTAAGCACCCTCTCCTTCGACGACGAACCGCAAGGCAGCCTGACTGTGTCGATGACAGCTGGCAACCTCACCGGGTAGCAGCAGTTGCAGTCCGGCAAAGAGCGTCCGAGTAGCGCTGAAGCCTTCTACGCCTGGATTGCTAAGGATCAACACCCTGCGTTCTGCTTCCTCCGCGGATATTTCCTGGCCCATCTGCAGCAACAACGGCCGAACCGTATCGTAGTGCCACACCACCGGGTCGCAAGCGGGTATGGGTTGCGGTGGCACAACATCCCTGAAGATTTCCCACAACGGCGTAAGGTTGTTTGCTCGAAGCGTTGCTCCGATAGATTCCTGCTGCTGGTGTCGCGCCATACGTCCCCCGCAAAACGACTTTGATTTAGAAGTTCAATAGATGCTACGTTTCTGCTGTATCACAAGCAACGGGCGGGAACGCTATTGAAACTTTGTCGTTTTAACACCAATCGTCTGGGTGTCGTCGTGGACCAACACGTCGTGGATGTGACTGCGATCCTGTCCGAGATCGAATTCCCAGGTTGGCCACACACGCCCGGAGATCCTCTATTTACTGATTTCAACCGAGTCTGCCGACTTGCCACTGTTGAAATGGAGATGGCAAAGCAGCTTCCACTATCTGACGTCACGCTGGAATGCCTGGTAACCAATCCATCCAAAATAATTGGCGCTCCGCTCAATTATCACGCACACATTGCCGAAGCGCAGGCAGACCAGGCACTTTCCCTAGGTAAAAGTGTGGCAAAAATTCAAGAGACTGGGCTATTTCTAAAGGCGTCTTCATCTTTAGTCGCCCCATCCAGAGGCATGAAAATTCGCTTCCCGGAACGGCGCACCGATCACGAGTTGGAACTGGCCGTTGTCATTGGTAAACAAGGCACAAACATCCGCAAAGAACATGCCCTGCAGCACGTCGCAGGATATACCGTGGGTCTTGATATGACCGTGCGAGGTAGCGAAGATAGAAGCTTTAGAAAGTCCCTCGATACCTACACGATTATAGGTCCGTGGCTTGTGACCGCCGACGAGATACCTGACCCTCAGAAACTTGATATGCAGCTCACATTAAACGGTGAGGTTAAACAGTCTGGATCGACCGCCAATATGATTCTCGGCGTAGCCGATCTTATCGAGTTCGCATCTGCCTATTACACACTCTACCCCGGGGACATCCTTCTGACCGGAACGCCTGCGGGCGTCGGCCCAGTGCAATCTGGCGACGAAATAGAGGCGCGTATATCGAGTATTGGCGAGTTTCGCGTGCTGGTATCTTGATCCGCGATCGAATTCGCCTGAGCCCCAGAAATCCTCTCCTTATCAGTTTCTGCAATTAATTTTATTCCGCGCGATTGATTTCACTCAAAACACAGTCCAACAAGTACGTTAGAACGTTCACGTTTTGAGGCGTGAACACCAGGACGAATCCAGGTTGAAATCAACAATGGGTAACCTCAATCTCAACTTATGCACCATAGGGAAGACTATCAACTAGTACAGCGGGTGTTGCAAAAGAACCGCAAGGCTTTCGAAGACTTTTTCGAAATCTACTTCGCGCGTTTGTTTCGCTTCTGTAGTGCTCGCGTTTCACAGTCCGATGCAGTCGAGGACATTGTTCAAGAAACTCTGTTCAAAGCAACACGGAGCCTGGCCAGCTATAGAGGCGAGGCATCTCTGTTCACCTGGTTGTGTCAGATCTGTCGCAATGAGATCAGCAACTGGTATCAGCGCAGTGGTCGAAAATCCGAGATGTTGGTCAGCCTCGATGAAAATCCGGATCTGATTTCAACGCTGGAAAGTCTGCAGGTTGATTTTGACGATGAAGTCGACCGACTAACGGCTGCAAAGCTAGTGCAATTGACGTTGGATTACCTGCCGGATCGCTACGGCCGAGCCTTGGAAATGAAATATCTGGAAGGCTTGTCTATCGAAGAAATTGCCGGACGTCTGAATAGCGGTGCGATTGCGACGCAATCCCTTCTGGCACGCGCCCGGCGCGCCTTTCGCAGCGCCTTCCGCGAAGTGCAGAAAGATTTGGAGACGGCTACATGAAGGATCAGGATACCCTTATGAGCGAGAATGACGACGACATAGCCAGGTTGATGGAACTGGCGGGGCCGCGCGCCGAACCTCCGGCTGCTGCTCGTGAACGGGTGTATCAGGCGGTGCTGCAACGCTGGGAACAGACCCCCTTCATTAAGCCACAAGCATCTCACCAACGTCGCTGGATGGCGCTCGCGGCCAGTGTTCTGCTCGGCCTGGGTATTGGCTACCTGACGCTGAATCAACTACCCGCTGATGCGCCAGGTGTCAGCGGTAATATTGTCTTCGCCAGCGGCGGCTATTCCATACGCGGCTCCCAGGATATCTCCGCACCACAGTTACAGGAGGGCGCCATGTTGCGCACCTCGGGTAAAGGCCGATTGCTGATCCAACTGGATGAATACACAACCTTGCGCCTCGATCACAATACCAGTATCACCCTGCAATCGAGTTCCGAAATCTGGCTGCACTCCGGCCGACTTTATGCTGATAGTATCAACGGTGCTGGAATACGCATTGAAACACCTTTCGCCACGATCACGGATGTCGGCACCCAGTTTGAGGTCACGGCAAATGGAGAAACGCTCAAGGTCACCGTTCGGGAAGGCGGCGTGGAGGTAAAGTTGCTGGGAAACCAGGTGCTCACCGCAACCGCCCAAGCCGGTATGGGTGAACGATTAACGATCCTTGGAGCAAACGAAGTGCAACGCGATACACTTGCTACTACCGATCCAAGTTGGTCCTGGACCCAAGGTGCCCGCGACGCCTACGACCTGGAAGCAAATAGCTTGCATGATTTCCTGTTCTGGGCGACACGAGAGTCCGGACTTCGGTTGCGCTTTACCAGCGATGCGGTCCGTATCGCCTCAGACTCGACCAAACCCTGCTGTGGCAAGGTACTCGATCCCAGACAGGCCATCGACGACGTACTGGCCACCAGTGACTTCTTTGCACTGGATGGGCAAGCGTACGAATTGTTGATCGACTTCCGACGCTAGCGGCCAACAACGCTATGCGAAATAGCAGCGTTTTATATGGGTTTTTGATCGCAGTCTTTTGCTTGTTATCGGTAGGCCTGATACCGATTGCCGCATGGCCGCAGGATTCCGGCGCCGAGAACTTTCAGGATCGTCCATTGCTCGAAGTGTTCGCCGCATACGAGGCCGATGGTTACAGCTTTATTTATACCAGTGATTTAGTGCGGCGCGGGATGCGCGTGAGCAAAAATCCACCCGATGGTCCACCGCTTGATCGTCTCCGCTCAATGCTGACTGCCCACGGACTCACTCTGAGGGCAAGCACCCTGGACGATCGATGGCTGGTGGTCAGAGCTGAGAACCGGAAAAATTTCCGCACTGGCAGAATTACGGATCGCAAATCCGGCCACCCCATTGCCGGTGTTCGGGTGGAGTTTGCCGGAATCGTCACCTTCACCGACGAGTCAGGTCAGTTCGAGATTCCTCAGAGCGCTTTCGGCCGCGCACTCACCCTCTCCCGCGCGGGTTACATCGACAAACATATCGCGGCCCTCGAGGCTTTGCTGATTCCCCTGGATCAGGTGCCTGCTATAGAAGAGGTGGTGGTCATATCCAGCCGCTACCTGCTCAAAGGTGACGACACCAACTCGCGACATACATTACGCGCCGATGAATTCAACGCTTTGCCTGAACTTGGTGACGACGCGCTACGAGCGGCCATACACCTGCCCGGTACCGCCAGTATCGGGATTTCGGCGAAGCCCTACGTTCGAGGCGGTTCCCAGGATGAGATTCTGGTTCTATTCAATAACGTCGAACTGCTGGAGCCTTTTCACCTCAAGGATTTTCAGAGTATTTTCTCCGGGCTCAACCCCAGTCTCATCAAGTCTATCGATGTCTATACCGGTGGATTCCCAGCACGCTACGGCGACCGCATGAGCGCGGTGATGGACATTGCGCCTACCGTCGAGTATCCCGAACTTGGCGGTGAATTCCTCTTGAGCTTCCTAACGCTGGCTGCCGCCGGATACGGATCGATTGCAGACAACCAAGGCCGTTGGGCGCTATCCGGGCGCCGCGGTAATCTCGATCTGGTGACCAAGCAGATCAATCCCAAAGTGGGTAAGCCTTCGTATTCGGATTGGTACGGTCAGTTCGCCTGGGATCTTGACCCAGCGACGGAATTGCAAGCCGGTATCCTGCTTTACAACGACAATATCGAACTCACAGATGTCGATGAAAACGACGGCATTGAGGCGAACTCCCGCTACCGAAACACCTATGCTTGGGTTCAACTGCATAAATCAATCAACGACCGCCTGCATAGTTCCTCGATTTTCTCTTATGGCGATATAGATCATCGACGCTATGGCAACATCGACGATCCGGAGCCCGATGGTGGATTCGGAAGAATCGACGACAAACGAAGTTTCCAGATATGGAGTCTGGCTCAAAAATTGAACTACGAATTCTCAGAAAACAGTTGGTTCGAGTTGGGCGCACGAGTCAACCATCAGTCCGGTCACTACAACTACTACTCCATTATTGAGCGCGGCGAACTCGCCGAGCTTCTCGATGTACCGATTGACGTTGAACGAGCAATCAAAGTCTCTCCGCAAGGCTGGAGCGGCGGTGCCTACGGGTCGGCTCGTTTTCGCCTGGCCCCCTGGGTGACGCTGGAAACAGGTTTACGTTGGGATTTTCAAAACTATGCTGAGGCAGGTTTGAGCGACCAATTCAGTCCTCGTGTGAGTGCCAAATTCGCTCTCGGACAAGACACTAATCTGCGCGTGTCGGCAGGACGATTTTACCAGCCCGAAGGGATCCACGAACTGCTTGTTACTGATGGGCTGGACAGCTACCAGAAAGTCCAATATGCCGACCACTATATTGTTGGCCTTGACCATCAATTTGGCGACAGCGGCTGGGACCTGCGCATGGAAGCTTTCTACAAGCGAATCGAAGATCCGAAACGCCGTTTCGAGAATCTCTTCAATCCGCTGGTACTTTTGCCTGAAATTGCCACCGACCGAATAGAAGTAACTCCCTCCAGCGCCTACGCCAGGGGACTCGAAACCACCGTTCGTTACAATCCGAATCAAGATTTAAACGTGTGGTTGAGCTACACGCGAAGCAAGGCCGAAGATAATGTAGACGGCCAATGGCAACCTCGCAGTTGGGACCAGGAGGACACTGCGGCAGCGGGTTCTATCTGGAATGTTGGCGAATGGTCCATCAGTGCGGCACTGATCTGGCACTCCGGCTGGCAGACTACGGAGCTGCCCGACAGCGTCCCCAGCCTCGACCCACTGCCCATACGCCGCAACGCAAAAAGACTGAACCCGTTCTTCTCCTTGGATATTCGGATAGGCAGAACGTGGACCTGGCCAAACCAGTCACTGACCTTGTTTGCCGAGGTCACCAATCTGACCACGCGGAAAAATGTAGGCGCAGTGGAATACACCCTGGAGGAGGACGAAGACATTGACGGCTACCTGGTGGAGCGCGAAGACGTCAACTTACTGCCTTTAGTACCTTCTATTGGCTTAGAGTGGAAGTTCCACTAAAGCAAACTCCGGCGCTATCTCAGGGAGCGGCGCTGGCCACGCCGATGCGGTCCCCAGAAAAGGTACCGATCCAGACTTCATCACCCACCTTCAGGGCCATCGTGGCATTACTGAAATCCGCATGGGCAGGCCCGCTCCAACGCTGGGTCTCGGCCATGGTTGTTGGATCGTAGGTGGCTGCAACAAACCCTCTCGGGCAACTGGCAAATTCTTCGATGTCCATGTTCTCGATATCCAGTTCGCCACAATTGTGATCCGTGTTGCTGGGTCCAGCAGTCAACAACTGGCCATCGGCCGTCATGTGAACATTATCGGGACCAAAGTCCAATGGTCCAGTCGAGCGCAGCAGCTTAGATGGGTTGTTGTTTGAAAACACCGAGATCGAACGCAAGCCTGAAGACACGACAAATATCTCTGTTTCATCTGACGATACCTCTATGCCGTTATTCCCAGGCAATTCAGTACCACGCATCAGCTCAAAGCCGCTATCGCCCGGTGACCACTTGTAGATGGCCCCGGTCGCAGTACCGGCAAACACATCGCTGAACGTATAACCCGGGTGCATCAGCACCGTTGCCAGCAACGACCCATCCTTCATCGAGGTCACACTATTCGCAGCGAGTCCGTCGGGCATGGATACGCACCCGGTCCAGGTAAGAGTGGGTTCAACACGGTTTGCATCGACATCAAAAACTTCGATAGCCTCGCGCCCACCATGACCGACAACGTAGAGCGTGGAATGCCCGTTGTCGCCGGCGCGAATGTGTAGACCGTGGGTTATAAAGTTCTCGAACACGGGTGCGCCGTGACATGCGCCATAGGTGGCCTCGTCATGGCTGACTTGTGCTGCTTTACCTGCATACATTTGCGACCAGGTTTTTTTCACGGAATCGACCAGGTAAATGCCTCCGCCCGGCGCCATGCCACTCGACAGCACCCATGTTGTAGCAGGCACAGATACGAGATCCTCGGCATTCTGCATGCCGCAGACATAGGTTAAACCTGCTGATGCAGCGCAATCAGTCTGTTCACTAGCCGCCACCATCTGAGTAGAAAATGTGAGTGCTGCAATAAGGATCAAATTCAGATTAGACATACCAGGTCCCCGTGCAAATTAATAAATGGCTTCGAGACTACCATACAGATCTAAACGGAAATTACTCGATGGCAAAACCCTGATAGTCGTTTTCCGCTACCTCATCACATCGCGCGCGGTATGCCGGACCACCACCCGCATAGAGCAGGAAGGTCCGGGTCTGTTTGCCCGGTATATTGCTGTTGATGCCCATAAACCAGGAATCGACTTTAGAAAACAGCAAACTGGTCGCCGTTTCATAGACATGCTCTGTCCACGTATCTTCGGCTTCCGTACGGGGTACGATCTTGCAATAGTCGTGGTCGCGCATGTAACGCATTAAATCCGTCACCCAGTCGACGTTCTGTTCTATGCACCTGGGAATGTTGCAGAAAGTTGCAGAGTTATGCGGACCAACCAAAGTCAGCATATTGGGAAAGCCTTCCACAGCCAGTCCAAGGAATGTTCTCGGGCCGTGTGCCCACTTGTCTTTCAGCGTTTGTCCTTGCGCGCCGCGGATGTCGATCTTGTCGAAAGAGCCGGTAACCGCATCAAAGCCGGTTGCGTAAATAATGATATCGAACTCAAACTCTGCCGCACTGGTCTTCACACCTCGGGTGGTTACGCATTCGATGGGCGTAGCCCGTATATCGACCAACTCCACGTTATCCTGGTTGTAGACCTCGTAGTATTCTGTCTCCAATGGCACCCGTCTGGTGCCAAAGCCATGGTTATGCGGTATCAACTTTTCCGCAGTCTCAGGATCGTTGACTCGCTGACGAATTTTCTTACGCAGAAATTCGTTGATCGTATCGTTGGCTTCCTGGTCGACGAGTATGTCGCGAAAATTTCCCATCCAGATACCAAAACCCGGTTCGCTGTATAGTTTTTCATAGAACGCATCGCGTTCCTCGGCGGATACGTCCAGAGCGTTACGCGGATCGGCTTTGTGCATAAAACAGCCGTGGGTCTCAGCACATAGAGCAAAGATCTCCGGGTAGCTTGCCTTGATTTTCACTTGCTGATCATCGTCTATCGGGCTGTTGTGCAAGGGGGCGCACCAGTTTGCGGTGCGTTGGAACACTGTCAGGTGACCCGCAGTTTTGGCAACTTCTTGTATGGTCTGCACACCGGTTGCGCCGGTGCCGATCACGGCGACCCGTTTGCCGGCGAAGTCGACCGGCTCATGGGGCCACTCGCCGGTATGATATGACGCACCTGCAAAGCGCTCGGTACCCTCTATATTCGGCATTACCGGTGCAGAAATAGGGCCAACAGCGGTGATCAGAAAACGCGCGTGGGCGCGATAGCCGTCTTCGGTTTCGATTTGCCAGCGGTTTTGCCCATCGTCGTAAGTGGCAGTAGTCACACGGCTGTTAAAACGGATGTCCTTGCGCAGATCGAACTTGTCGGCAATGAAGTTCACATATCGCAGAGTTTCCGGTTGCGCGGCGAAATGCTCGCTCCAGCTCCATTCCTGCAACACTTCTTCCGAGAACGAATAACCGTAGCTGTAACTTTCTGAATCGAAACGCGCCCCAGGGTAGCGGTTCCAGTACCAGGTGCCGCCGACGTTATCGCCAGTCTCCAGCACACGCACCGACATGCCGAGCTCTCTCAAGCGCAACGACTGATACATGCCGGAAATGCCGGCGCCTATGATGATTGCGTCGTAGTGTTCACTGTTCTCGTTGATCAAGGTGTTCCCAGTCAGCTGATTTGGATTGTATGAATATACTACGTCATGTCTGAAAACCCAGTTTCATTGTCTGGTCAATCGGTCAGGTTCCTATTCGGTCAATGTAGTCATCGATCGTCCTGCTGGCCATACGACGGTTTCCCGGTGTGTTGGTGAGCGTAACGCGCAAGCCCAAGCCATCGATAATAGCCAACAGTTCTTCTACGCAATGCTCGGCGCTGTCCGGACTCAAAGATTCAATTTGGCCCAGAAGCCCCAGCAACAGGTGACGCCAACCTTCGTACCTGATTCTGTTTTGTTTTGCCAACAACGGGTTTGAAGCGGCCGCCGCCCAGAACACGATCCAAACCTTCCATTCCTTCAAGCGAGCAGCATCAAACGGTAGACCTTCGTAAACTACCCGTCTCAAACGTTCTTTCGCCGGCAGCGAAGTTTTAATGACCGCGATCATACGCTGTTCAGATTCATCGTAGGCTGCCACCAAGGCAGAGGACAGAAGATCTTCACGACCACTGAAATAGTGATTGATCCTGCCTGTCGTGCAGCCTGCAGCGCTGGCAACATTGCGTAGGGTAACGCCTTCAATACCGTCTCTGGCGATAACGTCCCAGCTTGCCTGCACCAGTTCCCGGCGCCTTTCACTATGATCGACTACCTTTGGCATTTACTTCTCGTAATTATTTTTACAAAACACTTGTTACGTAACGTTTGTTATGTATAAACTATCAGTCTAACCGAGGAGACAACTCATGGCCAGTGCCCAGATGCAGGAACAATCCAGCGATCAGATACCACGCTACGCACGCCCCTATGATTGGGAACGGATCAACGAAGACATACACACGATTGGCGGCGTCATTCTTGAACAGTTCCACGCCAGTGACCGAGTTGCTCAGCTGAACAAGGAAATCGATGCCTACGTTGAGCAGAACAAAGATGCGGGTAAGCCACATAGCGGCTCGGCGCCGTACAATCTATTTCTGGGCAGCAAAACTTTGCGTCTACAGGGCCTGACGGAAAAATCTGCAGAGGTGGTTAGCTGGATCGGTGATCCGGAGTTGGTCCATTGGGCAGAGAAAACGTTGCAACCGCTGGCGACGTCAGTGCTGTTGAATGCCGCTGAACTCATTCAAATCGGCCCCGATGAACCCAGACAGTACCTGCACCGGGATTCGGATTCCTGGCCCACCGCGCAACTCGCCGAACATCCTTTTATCGTCAACGCACTGATCGCACTCGATGAATTCACCCTGGAAAACGGCGCAACCTGGGTGGCTCCCGGCAGTTGGGCATGGGACCGAGATCGCAGAGCCGAACCGCACGAATTTGTGAGAGCGGTAATGTCCTCAGGAGACGGTTTGCTGTTCCGTGGCGACATTCTTCACAGTGGTGGTGCTAATCAGACTGATCAACCCCGACGTGCGATCTCAATCAGCTACTGTGCCGGCTGGCTGAGACCGGTGGAAAACAGCCTGTTCAACATACCCAGGGCGCATGCCCGAGCGTTGCCACCCCATGTTCAAAAACTCCTCGGCTATCACTCCTACGACGGCTCTGCACACAATGGCGGTTTGCTCGGGCTTTACGAAAATGGCGACCCCAGCGTATTGCTGGAATAACCTAGAACGTCAGCGCGATCTTAAGCGCGTCCTCATCGCGCTCATGGGCAAGCAACATGGCCTGATCGATGGCCTCCAATGACAGTCTGTGACTGACCATTTGAGTGACATCGATCTCGCGTCGGGCAATCCAATCCAGCGCCTTGTGAAAAGAGGTCAAATCCTTCTCCGCCTGGGCACCAACCACAGAGTACATCTGCAACTGCTTCATAAAGAACTTGGAATAGCTGAAGGGTACTGGCTCAGTTGTGTCCGGCAGCCCGAAGAACACCACAGTGCCGCGTGGTCGCGCTATATCGATGGCGTGTTGTATGGTCTCCTCATGTCCCACCGCTTCGATGACTATATCCGAGCCGCGGCCATTGGTTGAATCCATGACCGCTTCGCGTACCGCGTTGCCTTCAGGATCACCCAGCACGGCGATGTCCGCACCGAATACCGACGATTGAGCAAGCCTTGCCGGTGAAAGATCTGCCACGATCACATTCGCGGCACCCAGATGCTTTGCTTGCCAGGCAAAAAACTGACCGGCAGAACCCTGCCCCAAAACGGTCACTGTCTTACCTACAAAATCCATATTGCCGCGGCGCAGGGCAAAAATGGTGGTGCCAAACTGTTGTGCCATCAACAGATCTTCCAACGGTCCATCGTAGTCGGGCAAACGCAAACACCAGGAGCCGGGCAAAGTTTGATAGTCCGCAAAACAGCGCATAAATCCGTCGCCAGGCACGGTGAGCACCAGGTCACCCACCTGCAGACCTTCATATCGGGATTCTATTACTTCACCCAGACCCTCATGACCTGGCCATCCCGGTTGTGTCGGACCTTTCAACGGGCCGAAACTGTCGTAGAAAACCTGGTGCAAGTCTGAACCGCATATTGCAGCCATGTGATTCTTGACGACCACCTGACCATCCTCGGGCTCCAGGAGCGGCGTGTCTTCGCAAACGATTTTGCCGCGTTCCACCAGGCGTGCTGCGCGCATCATCTCCATTGGTTAACTCCGTATTTTGCTTGCTACCTAACTCAATACCCGGGGATACACACACATAAAGCGGACATCAATGCTCTCTCGCGCTACCGCATCAGCCGGGGCGGTCGGGTCGACAAAGGAAGTGTGCGGGCAGACCAGCGACTTATCCGTGCGTGAATCGAGTTGCTTGAATATCAGCACCTCATCTGTCTGCATTCGCGGGACATAATAGTAGCGTTGTCTATCGTTGAATAAAGGCAGTGCCGCCTGACCACGCCCATTCTTAACCGGCTGGTAGTTAATGATGTCATCTCGTTCAACAGTGCTGGCATCTATCAACACCAACGGGTTTTGCTGAACCGTACCACCCACCGGACGCCATAGATTGTAAAACGCGAAGTCCCACTCCTCAGGTGGATATTCTTTCCCCCTACCGCTGTCTTTGACAATGCTCTGAGCAAATTTAAGCCATGTGTCAGGACTGAAATCGCAATGCATGTAGAGAGAGTAAGCATCGAAGAAATGTTCAGGTTCTTTTGAGCGCACCTGGTAAAAGGGAAAAGAAAACGCATCGTGCGCACCGGTAAGTTCGAGTATAAGCGCTCGCATCTCGGCGAAATAGTCACCGAGGACCATCTCTTTGTCGCGAAAATCGGTCACGCCGGTCTCATGATTGACCAGCACAAAGCCACACTCATCTAGATCAAGATCACCAACCTCATCACGCAGACGCGCATTGTGGATGGTCACCTCACGTCGTGATGTGTTAGCCCGTCGCGATTCGCGAGAGTAAATGCGTGGACTTTCAACACGGTCTCGCCACTCATCATTGATAAACGCAATCTGCGATTTAACGTAGTCGGGGTACTCATTCATCTTGTCAAGGTAACATCCTGGCAGGTGCGCGGACAATTCATCTGTTTCGTACGTATTGCGTGTATCGATCAATCAATTGGCGCCTTGTGAGTACATCTTGAGATCAACCCTTGACGGCGTTAGCCTGATTCACGCCACAAGAACTAGAAGATTATGAAAACGATGGCGTAGTCTGTCTGCGCGGCATGTTCCCAACCCCTTGGATTGAACGCATGGCAAACGCAATAGACGATGCAGTCGCTAACCCTGGCATGCTCGGCAAGCTGGTCTCCATCAAGGCCGAAAAGAAAAATGAAAATTTCAGCGGCGACCTGTTCCTGTGGAAAACCAATGATGCGTTCTATGATTTTGTCTACCACTCTCCAGCCTCGCTAATCGCACAACAGGTATTGAAATCAAAGGTAGTGCGCCACTTCTACGACCAGACCTTCGTCAAACCCGCCGGCTGCCACGTACCTACCCCGTGGCATCACGATGTCACATTCTGGCCGGTTGATGTCAACGCAGGTCAGCTTTGTTCAATGTGGATCACTTTCGACCCTGTCGACCGTAACAGTAGCGGTCTTGAATTTATAAAGGGCTCACATCGTTGGGAACAACACTACAAAGCAATTACCCCTAACTACGACCCGTATATGGCTAATTCCGATTTTGCTGATTTACCGGATATCGATGCCAATCGGGATGATTACGATTTGTTCTGTCCAGATATGCAGGCGGGCGATTTATTGCTGTTCAATGCACGAATCATACATGGCTCGTCTTCTAACTACTCTACTGAGAGCCCACGCCGGGCTTTCGCCAGTCGCTGGTGTGACGATACCGTTATCTTTGACGATCGAACTGCGACCATGCCACTGATGTGGGACCATGGCTTGCAAGATGGTGACAAAGTGTCCGGTTCTTTGTTTCCACAAATTCTGCCGCAAACCATTGCCGCCGAAGGTGCCAAGCGCGCCGAAGGTCTGGAGTTTCCTGAGCCGGCGGTGGTCGAGCAGCGCCTGCAGAAAATCGCGGAGGCAATGGCACAGCGCGCATGATGCCTGGCCTCACCTGATGAAATCCACACCTCAGGTTTGAATATCACCAGAGGTAATGAGGTCTTCCACAAAGGTTAGTCGGTCTTTGCCCATTCATACCAAGCCGGTCAGCAATCTCTTCAAGAACCGTGATCTGAGCTATATCCTGATTCTGAACCCAGTACGCGTGGTACACCGCGAATATCCATTCTTCTTCCTTTTCGAACGCGCGCGCTGCAATAGCGCACCGCAAAATAGGCGTTGTTCGATGAGAAATCGAAAAAATAATCGACAGCGTGGCTCGCAGATTCCTGGGATTGTTGGTGTTGATTCATGACTGACTCCAAGACCTTGCGATCGACGGTAGCACCATCATTACAATTGTCGCCATCGCGATAGTTGCCGTTTTCGATTTCACCAACGGATTTCACGACGCCTCAAATATGATAGTGACGCTCGTCGCCTCGCGAACGATGACACCTGCACAGTCCGCGAAATGTCCGTGCTGCAAGTAACCCCGGATGAGCACTTGGTGGCGATGGCGCAGCTCCTTGTAGAGGGCACGCGTTCAATAAAAAGCGGCTTCGCGCATCTTCAGCACAGAACGCAAAACGGAAAAGGTATATAGAGCCGCACTCGCCGAGCTGTTTGATGCGAGTCGCTTCCCGGCAGACCAGATCAACCAAGATGGCTTCACAACCGGTATTGGCTTTGTCGTTGAAATCTTGAAACGCCGCGAGGTTTATCGGCACATGTCCAATGCCGCAGACCGTGTGGTGGTGGTCGGTGAAGTGCTGCACGACATCGTGGTAAAAACAACCTGACCCAGGTAAAAAATTCCGACCGAATGATTTTCGTTCCATGATCCCCATGAGCCACCGCGCATCGCCAATGGCAAACCCGGTTTCAACGGGGTTTGGCAGGTTCTCGACAGGGCCAATTACAATCTCGAGCCCCATGGCCCACAAGCAGCCATGGCATTTCGTGAGGGTCCTGTCGTGCCCGTACCAGCAAGAGAGCCAATAAAGTCCTGGCCAAACAGGGCGCAGGATTTTTGCAGGCCAACGCGACGATTTATGTTTCAAATATTTGCGGCATGCCGGGCATTGGCAGATTTTTTGTCTTACCTAAAATGAGGAAATACCCGCATCGGATTATCCTGGTTGACGAACCGCATCTGCTGGATCCTTTCCGACGCAAAGAAAACCATGTCACCGTCGTCCGTATCGGCGAAAGCGGCGTGGTTCAATCTATTGCCTATTGGAATCCTGGAGACGATTCACCAGAGGGTTATCTACAGTAAGCCAAATACAAATAGAGTCTGTCCGCCGATGATCGCTACGCGTTGATGACCGTCTACCGCGAAGCCCATGGGATTGGTGCGAATATGCGCCCCGGTGTTGAACCGCCACAGAGCCTCTCCTGTCTCGTCATCCAAGGCAAAGAAATATCCCTCGTTGCTGGAACCGAACACCAAACCACCTGCGGTGGACATCACCCCAGACCATGGTGGTGATTGCAGAGGAAACTCCCAAAGCTGTTTGCCAGTGGTCACATCCAGCGCGAGCACTGCCCCGGAAGCCTGGTCGCCAGACAACGCCTGTTCGCCTCCACCCATAAATGGCATGCCGGGTTGGTATTCTGCCTCGGCTTTGTAATACACCGCGCCCATCCGACGATTGGCGACAAAGAACTTCTGGTTCAATGGATTGTAAGAAGGGGAAAACCAGTTGGTTGCACCTTGCAGGCTCGGCCATACCAAGGTGCCCTCCTCCGACGGCTCCTTGTCTGCCAGCAACAGCGGCCGGCCGGTGCTATCGATGCCGGCGGCCCAGGTCTGCTTTGAGTACTGGGTTGCAGACAAGAACTGACCGTTTGTTCGATCCAGCAGATAAAAGAACGCGTTACGGTTGGCCAGGGCAACCAATTTACGCGGCTCCCCTTGGTAGACAACATCAACCAGTATCGGAATCTGATTTGCGTCCCAATCATGGGTATCGTGGGGGGTATATTGAAAGTGCCACTGTATCTCGCCCGTGTCCGGGTCAAGGGCCAACAGCGAACAGGTGAACAAGTTATCGCCCGGACGCAGATCGCCGTTCCAATCCGGCGCTGGATTACCTGTCGTCCAATACAGCAAGTCGAGTTCAGGATCGTATGAGCCCGTCAGCCAGGTTGAACCGCCACCGGTCTGCCAGCTTTCGCCACCCCAGGTTTCACTGCCTGGCTCTCCGGGTGCCGGTACGGTGAACCTTCGCCACAGGCGTTTCCCCGTGTGTGCATCGTAGGCATCAATGTAGGCGCGCACGCCAGCCTCAGCCCCACTCATGCCAATAATGACTTTGCCGTTCAACGCCAGTGGCGCCAACGTTAATGAAAAGCCGGTGGCGTTGTCTGCCACCTGGGTGTGCCAGCGTACCGCACCTGTGCCGGCATCCAGCGCATACAATTGCGCATCCAGGGTGGCAACAAACAACGTATTGTCGAGGATCGCAACGCCGCGATTGACCTTGGGGAACCCGATATGCAGCACATCTGCCGAAATATCAGGGGCCCAATGCCACAGCATGCGGCCGCTGGTCACATCCAGCGCAGTGACGCTGCTGGGAGATTCTGTCAGATACATGACGCCATCGACCACCAGCGGTGTGCTTTCCTGCAACCCCGCGCCGGCAATGTCTGTCGGTTGCATTTGATAGGCCCAGATCACTTTCAGATGTTCAACATTTTCCTTGTTCACTTCGGTCAACGGGGAAAAGCGTTCCGCTCGATAGCCACCGGAATAAGACAGCCAATCCGCCCCGTTCGCCTCGTCTGAGAGTAGACGTTCATAGGGTGCCGCAGCGGATGCCATTGAACCCAACAGGCTCACAGCCAGAATAATCCAAGCACGAATCACACAGCCGATCATGACGATGCGCCTTTCAGTCCCATCAGATAAGACACCAAATCATTCACCTCGTCGTTGTCAAATACAGTCTCATAGCCAGGCATCAAACTGTGCCCGAAGGCGCGTTGATAGTTCAGCAGTTCACGTTTGTCGAATGCTTGTATGGCGCCGGATAAATCTCGCAACTGGATCGAAAACTCATCCTCGTTGACCCGCATGCCTTCGAACTCACCGCGTTCCGACACGACCCGTACGGTTAGAAAACCGTTGATGTTGCCCCCAAGTCGGGTCTGCCGCATCGGATAGTCTGCGTCCGGGTTAGTCAGGGCGCGGCGTAAATATTCGGCATTCCTGCGTAAACCCACATCGGTCAGTTCAGGCCCCACACCCACGCCAAGCCCATTGGAAATATGACAGGCAGCACAGCCACCCTTGGTTGCATAAAGCTGCGCACCTCTGTCCGGGTCACCCGGCATCGGCTCCGCCGGTAGTCGGCCCAGACTACGCACGTAACCTGCAACCTGCCACAACTCTGCATCAGACGGACCAAAAACACCCGGCATGCCGGTGCCTGGCAGACCTTCGTTAATCAGGGTAAATAAGGCTTCGTCGTCAGCAGCGTACTTGAGAACAGGCCGTTTCAAGCTTGGGCCCTCACCACCATCACCGAGCATGCCGTGACAACGCGCGCAGTGAATGGCAAAGGTTTTCTGCCCCGCCTGCAGTTGCGCCGCAGACAGGGTGGCTATAGGAGATACTTCGGCTGCGCCAGCTTGAGCATGGGTAAAACCAACGCAAAACGCTAACAAAACGCCGAACAGCTTGAATAACAATTGACCCATCGAAATAACCGCGAGAAGGCATGAACTTTAATTTATGCAACAAGAGCCCTTCTCGAGTCAAGCAAGGCCGAGCGCAAAAACACGAATGCG